>Ga0265594_1000404_pt1 | contig 36315 bp, 25 predicted proteins | sample saktaG_11_FD_190147 | JGI IMG/M metagenome (GOLD analysis project Ga0265594, IMG submission 190147) | Saline water microbial communities from Sakinaw Lake, British Columbia, Canada - sak_2011_5_24_80m | ecosystem: Environmental > Aquatic > Non-marine Saline and Alkaline > Saline ... | reverse complement strand
TTTTATTTCATTATCTTTGCCCATGTTGTAAATGTTTTATATTCAAAAACAAAAATACAACATTAAGGGGGAAACCATTTGGAAGTACCCCTTTATTTAAAATTTAGTCGGTCAGTAGTGATTTTTTTAATAAAACAAATTTACACAAAAATTTTAAATATATTATTAACCTGGATTATTCATAAATTTTCAGAAAATATATATCATTAGCCCCGCCTTTTAAGGCGGGGACAAGGATAAGAGCATGACACCCTCTGCGAAATTTTGAAAATTTTAATTTTTATTTTATAAAATTTTCAAAATTTCGCAGAGGTGGGTGTTGCTTAAATCTATACCCCGCCCTGAAGGACGGGGCTAATGATAATAACATATAATTTAATTTAATTTAATTTATGAATAATTCAAGTTTTAACATCTTAAAAAAATAATTTTATACATAAAACTACCCAGTCATCTTGTCTCTTTCTCCTTTTCACCTTTTCACCTAATACTCACTATGTTACCAAGTATCACCATTGCTTTCTTCTTCTGTCTTTACTTCATCTGTATCTTCTTCCCATTCAATAATAAACTTTCCTTGTTCCTGCTGTTTTAATATATCCTGTTCTTTAAGTATTTTTTTTGCCTGTTCTTTGTTTACTGTTGTATCTTTTTTAAACAAGCCAAACTCTTCATTTAAAATTTTTTTTATGTTATGTTTTTCCTTTTTTATATTATCTTTTAGTTTCTTTTTTACTGCTTTTTTGTCATATTTAAAAACAGGTTTGTCAACAGTGCCGGTTATATGAATGTATAAACTTGTCCTGCCCAAACTATCATCTTCAACAACGCCAAATTCTTCATTTTCTTTTTTAGCTTTTTTAGCTTTCTTGGCTAATAATTCTGACAGCAATATTTTTAAATGATAATCTATTTCATTGTCAAAAGTATGTGTTCCTGCTCCTGTTATATTTATTGCATTTGAATTTATTTGCATCTCAGGTATAAATATTTTTTTGTTTCTTATTTCAATATGATTTTGCAAAACAGAAAATTTAATATCTGATAAGTCATTGATTTTAAGAAATTTAGAGAGATTTTTTGCTGATATATAATCAATTAATTCGCCTTTTTCTATTGTGATATCTGCGTTTACATATATTTTATCCAAATCTGGTTTTAAATCATAACTCCATACAGAAACAAATTGAACATCAGAACATAAAATTCCTTTTAAATTTTTAGCTCTTAAATTATCCTGTCCAAAATTTTCAAACTGCTCAAACATTTTATTAACATCAACTTTTTTTATTGAAGCAGTGGAAATTATCAGCAATGAATCATTATATGTTGCATCAATACTTCCTGTTGCACTAATTAGTCCATCCATTGTATTTAAAGTAACATCATTTACAAAAAGATTCTTTTCTTTTAGCTTTACTTTTCCTTTTATATTTGTAGCTTTAAATTTTTTAAAATTTATTTTATCAATATTAATATCAGAATTAATATCAAATTTATCAGAAAAAGTCAATTTATAACCGGTATCTGATTTTGAGGACTTATTGTGCAGCAATTCATCAAGATTAATATTTTTAGATGTCATACTTGCTTTTATTTGTAATTTTTTATCAGGTATAAATATATAAGAAAGCACATTTCTTAAATAACCTTTAATATTAAAATCGCTTTCAGATATTTTGCCTGTAAAATTTTTAATCACAATATCATTATTATTAAAAACAAACACGCCATTAAAATCATTGTATTTAAGAGGATTGTTTTTTATACAAAAATCAACATTCTTTATTGTCATTTTGCCCGATGTTGTACTATTAATAAAGTCATGTGAAGTAAAATTATTTATGCTGTTAAGTTTGCACTTAAAAGATGAGTTTATGTTTACATAGCCATTAACAGAAGAAATTGTATCTAAATTTATAAATTCATTCAAATCATCAAGGTTCAACTCTGCATAAGATATAAGTTCAATCTGGGGTTTTACAAAATTTTTTATTAAAAAATCAGCTTTTATCTTTCCTGATTTCAAATTAGCGGTAAAATTTTTAATATCAATATAATTGGATTTGAGATTTTGCAGGTCTCCATTTGAATATGTTCCTGTAAGGTTTACATTTTCAAGAGCAACAGAAGAATTTTTTTTAATAATTTTAGCATTTTTTAATCCAAAGTTTGATACCACAAGAGGCCAGTAACCTTTATCAAAACGACCTTTTATACTGGTATTAAAATAAAGTTCTCCTTTACTCTTATAATCTTTAAGATATTTATTATATTCTTTTGGTATTTCTTTTATAAATGACTGTAAATCAAGATTTTTGCCTTTAATTTTTAAGTCCAAATATTTTGATACATCACTATAAACAACATTACCGTTTATATCAAAATTAAGATTGTCTATGTTAAAAACACATTTTTCAAATCTGTATTTATTAATATTATTTTGTGTGTTTACATTTAAAACAAGGTTTGCTTCCGCATTTTTGTTTTTAAAAAAAGTAATATCATCAATTTTAACATAATTAATAAATATTTTACCTTTTGAATGCAAAGAATATTTAATATCAGAAAAATTTCCTTTCAGGACAACATCTTTTGCCAGAAAAGAATATTCCTGTTCAATATCATAATAATATTTCCAAAAAACATTGATATTGCTAAACATTATTTTTTGTAAATCAACTGATACCAAAGATTTTACAGAATCGGGCAGGGATTTCCAAAAATGCAAATTATATGTTCCGTCTTTATAAAACAAAAGATTAATATCTCCTTTGTTTATGTCTATTTCTTTGATTGCATAATTTTTGTTAATTAAATCCCAAACATTAAACTGTAAATAAACATTTTTGGCTTTTAATAAAACTCCTTTTTTATTCTTAAACATTGAATCTCTTGCAATAATATCGGTAAATTCCAATGAGGCATTAGGAAATTTTCGGAGTAATGAAAAATTTATATCTTTAACAGAAATCTCTGCTGTTAAATGTTTATTAATCTCTTTTATAAACAAATTTTTTACACTGTCTTCATAAAAATGAGCAATAATTACTCCTGTCCCTGTTAATATTATAAAAAAAATTAATATTCCCCAGAAAATTTGCTTAAAAATTCGTTTTATGTTCATTTTTTTATGCAAAGTGTTAAAATTTAGATGATAAAAAAAATTACAAAGTCATTTTTAACAAATTTATTTCTTTTTGCAATAATAATCTCCAGTCGCCTCTTTTCAAGTTCTTTTTAGTAAATCCGGCAAAGTTAACTCTGTCTAATCTTACAACTTTATAATTTAGATCCTCAAATATACGACGAACTATATGATTTTTACCGGAATGTATTTTTATACCGATTTTATTCTTTTCTTCTCCGCTTATATAACTAATGTCATCAGGTTTTATAAAACCATCTTCAAGTTCTAATCCTTTAGAAATTTTAATCATATCTTCATTAACAAGTTCCTTATCCAATTCTGCATAATATATTTTTTCTACTTTGTATTTTGGATGTGTAAGTTTTTTTACCAAATCTCCGTCATTGGTAAATAATAATACTCCTGTTGTATTTCTGTCAAGACGACCAACAGGAAAAATTCTTTCTTCGCATGCATTTTTTACAAGATTCATCACTGTCTTTCGTTCGTGTGGATCATATACGGTTGAAATAAAACCTTTGGGCTTATTCAAAAGGACATAAACAAATCTCTCTGCTTTTAATATTTTTTCTTTATATTTTACAACATCATTTTCTAAAATTTTAGTTCCCATCTCTGTAATAACTTTTCCGTTAACAGTAATATCACCATTCATTATAATATTATCCGCTTCTCTCCTTGAACATATCCCTGCATGAGCAATAAATTTATTTAAACGGATAATCTTATTGTTTTTTACCGGCTTATCTTTCTGAATTTTTTTTTCCTTATATGACGATAAATTTAATCCTTGTTTATCTCTTTCTTTTTTTGAACTATCTTTTTTATTATATGCTTTTGTCTTATTATACTTTTTCATATGTTTATATTTTTTAATTATAGCCACAGATTCACAGATTTTTTCAGATTATTATTTATATTTTAATCTGTGAATCTGTGGCAATATTTCATTTTTTTTATATGTTTAAGCTATTGGATTTATATCCTACGGCATTTATCAGAACTGATACATTTTGTTTTGTTCTTAATTTGAAATTCCTCGCTACGCTTGTCATTCCGAATGGAGCACATTCACTGCGCTCAGTGTAAACTCCGCGAAATGAGGAATCTCAAGGATATACCGAATATTAACCTTTTTTTTAGAATATATCCTTACTTTTTACTTGTTATAGTCATTGTTTCATTAACAATGTAGTAATGTAACAATGTAGCAATTTAGTCATAAAACCATATAACCATAAAGCCATTTAACCATTTAGCAATATTATTTATCAAAATATTTAAACTCATTTAACTTTTTATATTGCATTTTTCAGATATAAATATAAAATTTTATCTATTTTCGCAAATTTTAAACATATATTATAATTAATTATGAACGAAATATTGATAAAAGTATTACAATTAATATTAAGTCTTTCAATACTTGTAATCTTTCATGAATTAGGACATTTTATACCTGCTAAATTATTTAAGACAAAAGTAGATAAATTTTATTTGTTTTTTGACCCTTGGTTTTCTTTATTTAAAATTAAAAGAGGCGAAACAGAATATGGCATTGGATGGATACCATTAGGAGGTTATGTAAAAATTGCAGGTATGATAGATGAATCTATGGATAAAGAGCAGATGAAAAAACCTCCACAACCCTGGGAGTTTCGTTCAAAACCTGTATGGCAACGTCTTATCATTATGCTTGGAGGCGTTACTGTCAATGTTTTACTTGCAATAGCCATTTATATAGCCATACTTTTTACCTGGGGCGAACAGTATTTGCCAACTTCTAATGTAAAATACGGAATTACCTGCGACTCACTTGCAATGGAAATGGGACTGAGAAATGGAGATAAGATAATATCTCTTGATAATAAAAAAGTTGATAAATTTAGAAATATACCAATAGAAATTCTGCTTAATGATATAAAAACAATTCAGGTTAACAGAAATGAAAAAGTAAAAGAAATACAAGTGCCTGATGGCTTTGTAAGTAAAATTATTAAAAATAAATCATCTGATTTTATATCTTTAAGAATACCTGTTGAAGTTGGCGGCTTCGCAAAAAATTCTCCTGCCAAAAATGCAGGAATGTTGATAAATGATAAAATTATTGGAATTAATGATGTAGAAACTGCCTATTTTGATGAATTTAGAAAAGAAATTGTAAAACATAAAAATAAAAAAATTGCAATTGTTGTAATCAGAAATAATAATGATACTACAAAGGTTAATGTGAATGTATCTGAAAAAGGTTTAATAGGAATTGCTTTAAAAGATCCTAATAATTATTTTAAATTAAAAAAACAAGAGTATTCATTCTTTGAGGCAATACCAAAAGGAACTGTTAAAGCATATAAAGCTTTTGAAGATTATTTAAAACAACTGCGACTTATATTCTCTCCTGAAACAGAGGCATACAAATCAGTAGGCAGTTTTATTGCTATTGGTAATATATTTCCTTCGGTATGGAACTGGAGAGCATTTTGGACATTAACTGCTTTCTTATCTATTATACTTGCAATTATGAACCTGCTTCCTATTCCGGCTCTTGACGGTGGACATGTAGTATTTCTTCTTTATGAAATTATTACAGGCAAAAAACCAAGCGATAAATTTATGGAATATGCTCAAATAACAGGTATGGTAATAATATTCTTATTGCTTATCCTTGCTACAAGTAATGATATATCAAATTATATACTTAAATAAAATAATTAACTCCTTACCATTTATAACAATGTCATTTACAACTCAACATAAGATTCTAATACTTTAGATTCTTTTTTTGGAATTAAGCATATATTTTCTATATCTGCTGGTATCAATACTGCTTCGCCTTTATTAACATTTATTTTTCCATTAAGATAATCTAACACAAAACTTCCTTGTTGACAAACATAAATAACAAAAGAATCTAAATCACTATAATCTGCATCTAATTGAGCATCAAAATGCAGCATATTTGTAGTAAAATATGGACATTTAACTAAATTTACTCTTTCATTTATTTTATGTTTATAAATTGTCTTATAATCATCATATAATTTAAAATCAAGTGCATCAAGAGCTAAATCAGTATGTAATTCTCTTGAATTTCCTTTATCGTCAACTCTGTCCCAATCATAAATACGATAAGTAACGTCAGAAGTTTGCTGTATCTCTGTAAGCAAAAGACCCGGACATAAAGCATGAACCCTGCCTGATGGTATAAAAAATACGTCTCCCGAATTTGCTTCCTCAAAATTTAAAATATCTTTTAATGTCTTATTATTAAAATGTTTCAGATATTTTTCTTTATCTAATTTGCAATTAAATCCACTAATAAGTTTGGCATTTTTCTCTGCCTGCATAATATACCACATTTCTGATTTGCCAAACGAATTATGTCTCTTTCTTGCAAGCTCATCATTAGGATGAACCTGAATAGAAAGATAATCATTAGCATCAATGACTTTGACAAGAATAGGAAACTTGTTGCCAAATTTTTCATATACTTTATTACCTACAAGGTCAGACATATAAACTTCAACTAATTCGTTTAGCTTATTATGTGCCAAAAAACCATTCTCAACTATTGTTTGACTGCCTTCTACTCCTGATATTAACCACATCTCGCCACAATTTGAAAGAGGAGAAAAATCCTTATCCAAAATATTTTTTATCTTATTTCCACCCCAAATTTTTTCTTTATAAACAGGGCTAAACTTTAAAGGATATAATTGTTTCATAATGTTTATATTTTTGTAATTAGTTGGTATTCAGTTACTTGCATTTTAAAAAAATCAAGATATAGAAATTGGAACAGGTAGTTGCCTGTGAATTTTCTTCCGCATTTATAATTTGCTATTTTTATTTTTTAACATAAGTTTGGACTTTATGAACAAATACTGATTAATAAATATCCCAATAATTATAGCAAATATATATATTTTAACAAATTGCTATTCACGAAAAAAAAACATTTAGAACAAAATAATATCCCATAACAAAACAAAGAGCAAGTTTCATAAAAACTCCTGATATAAATCCCAAAAAAGAACCTAATCCTGATTTAAAAGCAAACTTAGTGTCTTTTCCACCTATTAATTCTCCTAAAAAAGCGCCTAAAAAAGGTCCAATTATAATTCCTACAGGTGGGAAAAAAAATAATCCTAATATCAAACCAATTGTAGCTCCCCATATTCCTTTTTTTGTGCCACCAAACTTTTTAGTCCCATATACAGGAATAATATAATCTAATATTGTAACACATATTGTAACCAAAGCAAAAATCACCATAAATCTTAAAGTAAATGGCGGGTTACTCTTAAATTGTAATACTAAAAGTGAAAAATAACCTATTATGGGTCCGGGTATAATTGGTAATACACAACCAACAATACCAACAACTAATAAAATTATTCCTGCAATAGTTAAAAATAAATCCATTGTAAAAAATTTATAATATTTATCGTAACGTTCACACTCTATTTTTTATAATTAGATTTAGACGATTAAGAAAAAAACTTTACCAACATTGTTGTCTATAATATAAATTTCTAATTGCTCTAATTACTCTAATTGACCTAAACAAGCCCCAATTTCCAATGTCTAAATTGGGGCATTGGTCATTTTGCATTGGGTATTGGTCATTTTTTAGGTCAATTAGGTCAATTAGAAATTAGGTCAATTAATTAATATATGTTTAATGATACAAACAGTTATAAAATAATGAGCTGTGAACGGTTACTATTTATCAAACAACTTCACCTATTAATGTAGCAGAAGTACATTTAATTACTTTTATATCAGCATAATCACCAATTTTGTAACCTTTTTCAGGAAAAACAATCACTTTATTTTGACTGTTTCTACCTGATAAATATTCATCCGAACGTTTTGAAGCACTATCAATAAGAACTTTGTAAACTTTATTTACATCTTTTAAATTACTGTTAAAAGAAAGTTTTTGCTGAAGATTAATTATCTCTTGCAATCGTCTTTTTTTTATTTGTTCCGGAACATCATTTTCAAATAATTTATATGCAATAGTGCCTTGACGTTCTGAATATTTAAACATATAAGCATAAAAATATCCAACTTCATTCATAAGTGAAAGGGTTTCTTTATGATCTTCTTCTGTCTCTCCACAAAATCCGGTAATAATATCAGTAGATATTGTGCAATCAGGAATAATCCTTTTTATTGCCTCTATTCTATCCATATACCATTCCCGCGTATATCCTCTGTGCATTTTTTTAAGCACACTATTACTCCCTGACTGAACAGGCAGATGTATTGACTTACAAATATTATCATATTTAGCAATATTATAAAGTAACTCATCAGATATATCTTTAGGATTTGAAGTTGTAAACCTTACCCGTAAAGAAGGACTAACCAAAGCTACCCTTTCAATAAGATTAGCAAAATTAATATCCTCATCTTTTAATCTCCACCTATAAGAATTTACATTTTGTCCAAGTAAAGTTACTTCTTTATATCCCTCATCAAATAAATTTTTTGCTTCATTAATTATTGACTCTGCATCTCTGCTTCTTTCCCTGCCACGAGTATAAGGCACAACACAATATGTGCAAAAATTTTTGCATCCTCTCATTATTGAAATAAAAGCAGATACATTATTAGTATTAAAACGAAAAGGAATAATATTTGAATATGTCTCCTCTTTTGATAATGTTATATTAATCGCTTTTTGTCTGTTCTCTGCTTCTTTTATAAGATTAGGTAAATCACGATAAGAATCAGGACCAGCAACTAAATCAATACAATCATATTCAAAAAATTTTGTATTAAGTTTTTCTGCCATGCATCCTATAACTCCTATAATTAAATCTTTTTTCTTTTTTTTTAAAAATTTAAACTCCTGTAAACGATTTTTTACCCTTTGTTCAGCTTTATCCCTTATAGAACAAGTATTAATAAATATAACATCAGACAAAGAAATATCCTCTATGATTTCAAAACCATTATCATTCATAATTGAAGCCACTATCTCACTATCAGAAAAATTCATCTGACAACCATACGTCTCTATATATAATCGTTTTTTAGTATTCACTTAATTCTATAATTAGAACTATAAATTTATAAAAAAAATCAAAAATATCATTTTTTTTGCTCATAAATTACATAAATGACTTAAAATTTTTTTTAATTAAAATATAGAATCGTTAAATTTAATTATTTTTTTTTTCTTTGCAGTATTTTTACTCTTAATTTTTAAACACAAACTTATAAAAATGGCAAAGAATCTCGTTATCGTTGAATCCCCAACAAAAGCAAAGACAATTAAAGGATTTTTAAGCAAAGATTTCTTAATAAAATCCAGTTTTGGACATATAAGAGATTTATCTAAAAAAAATTTAGGTGTTGATATAGAAAACAATTTTACACCATCTTATGAAATACCTGCTGACAAAACCAAAATTGTAAATGAACTAAAAAAATTCGCAAAAGAATCTGATATGGTCTGGCTTGCTTCTGATGAAGACAGAGAAGGAGAAGCCATTTCATGGCATCTTGTTGAAGCTCTAAAATTAAAAGAAAATAAAACCAAAAGAATTGTTTTCCACGAAATAACAAAAACAGCAATATTAGATGCAATCAATAACCCTAGAAAAATTGACAAAAAACTCGTTGATGCACAACAAGCCCGAAGAGTATTAGATAGATTAGTTGGCTTTGAACTATCACCTGTATTATGGAAAAAAATAAAACCTTCCTTATCAGCAGGACGCGTACAATCTGTTGCTGTCCGATTGATTGTTGAAAGAGAAAAAGAAATAAACTCTTTTAAGTCAACATCATCATATAAAATAATTGCAATCTTTAAAAAAGATAGTTTACCTAAACAAACTAACAATAATGAGATAAAAGCAGAATTATCACAACGGTTTAAAACAAAAGATCATGCAACAGATTTTCTTAAAAAATGTATTTCTGCTAATTTTTTTATCAAAAACATTGAAAAAAAATCAACAAAAAAATCACCTGCGCCACCTTTTACTACTTCAACACTGCAACAGGAAGCAAGTAGAAAACTTGGATTTTCTGTCTCTAAAACAATGCTAATAGCTCAGCAACTCTACGAATCAGGAAAAATAACATATATGAGAACCGATTCTGTTAATTTATCAAATTTAGCATTATCAATGGCAAAAAAAGAAATATCTAATATTTACGGAACAAAATATGTAAATATTCGCAAATATTCAACAAAAATCAAAGGCGCTCAGGAAGCTCATGAAGCTATACGTCCGACTTATATAAATATTCATAATACAGGTAAAGATGATAATCAAAAAAAATTATATGCTCTGATATGGAAAAGAGCTATAGCATCCCAAATGAGCGAAGCCCTTCTAGAAAAAACCAATGTAACTATTGAAGCTAATTCTATAAAAGAAAAGTTTATAGCTAAAGGAGAAATACTAAAATTTGATGGATTTCTTAAGGTTTATATGGAATCAGACAATACGGAAAATGATATACAAAATAAAATGTTGCCACCTGTAGCAATAGGAGATAAACTGATTTCTAAAGAAATAAATGCTATAGAAAAATTTACTCAACATCAACCAAGATATACAGAAGCTAGCCTTGTTAAAAAGATGGAAGAACTTGGCATTGGACGACCTTCAACTTATGCTCCAACAATATCTACAATACAAAAAAGAGGATATGTTGTAAATGAAACAAGAGAAAGTATAACAAGAAACTATATCTATATCACATTAATAAATGATAAAATTAAAGAAGAAATTAAAACAGAAAATATCGGATATGAAAAATCAAAATTATTCCCTACTGATATAGGAATCGTTGTAAACAGCTTTCTTGTTGAACATTTTAAAAATATCCTTGATTATAATTTTACTGCTAATGTAGAAAAAGAATTTGATGAAATAGCACAAGGAAAAAAAATATGGAACAAAACTATAAGTAAATTTTATAAGCCCTTTCATAAACAAGTTGAAGATGCTCTGGAAACCACAGAAAGAATTAGTGGCGAAAGATTGCTTGGAAAAGACCCTGAAACAGGAGAAAAAATTATTACAAGAATTGGCAGGTTTGGACCTCTTGTACAAATAGGCGAAAATAAAGATGACAAAAAACCTAAATTTGCCAGCTTAAGAAAAGGACAAAGCATTGAAACAATAACAATAGAAGAGGCACTCAACCTGTTCAAGCTACCTCGCACTGTTGGTAAATACGAAGAAAATGAAATTATTGCTGCTATCGGACGATTTGGCCCTTATGTTAAGCATAAATCAGATTTTTATTCATTAACCAAAAATGATGACCCTATGACTATATCTGAACAAAGAGCCATTGAAATAATTGAAGAAAAAAAAGAAAAAAACAGAAAAAAAATTATAAAAGAATTTGAAGAAAATAAAAATATTAAAATCTTAAATGGTAAATATGGTGCATATATCTCTTTTGAAAAGAAAAATTATAAAATACCAAAAGATAAAGACCCTAAAACTCTAACTCTATCAGAATGTCTTAAAATAACTAAAGAAATATCAAACAATAAAAAAACCGTTCAACATAATTTTAAAAAGAAAAAAAATAACTAAACAAAAAAAAAATGGATATTGCTACATATCTTGAACCTGTTGATATAGAAAACCTTGAATATTATGACGATATTCATTCAAAAAGATTAGGCGATATCATTAAATCTTATACTAAACAAGATAAATTCCCTGACATTGAAGACGTTGATATAGCACTAATTGGCATTAATGAAGACAGAAAAGCAGTTAATAATAAAGGATGTGCTTTAGCTCCAAAATATATAAGAGATAAATTATATAAACTTTATCCGGGAGAATATTCAATAAAAATAGCTGACATAGGTAATATAAAAAAGGGCTTTACTATTGAGGATACTTACTTTGCTGTTAGTTATGTTATAGCTGAACTAATAAAAAATAATATTTTACCTGTAATTATCGGCGGCAGCCAGGACTTAACTTATGCAAATTACTGTGCCTACGAAAATCTTGGACAAATAATTAATATAGTACAAATTGACCCATGTTTTGATTTAGGCACAACAGAACAGGAAATAGATTCTCATTCATACCTAAGTAAAATCATCTTGCATCAACCAAATTATCTGTTTAACTACACAAATATTGGATACCAAACTTACTTTGTTGACCAAAAGGCAATAGAACTAATGAAAAATTTATATTTTGATACCTATCGCCTTGGAATAGTCAGAAATAATATAAAAGAGATAGAACCAATTATACGCAATGCCGACATGCTTAGCTTTGATATATCAGCAATAAAACAATCTGATGCACCAGGAAATAAAAATGCATCTGTTAACGGTTTTTATGGAGAAGAAGCTTGTCAGATTATAAGATATGCAGGAATAAGCGATAAACTTACTTCTATTGGATTCTATGAAATGAATCCTGATATAGACAATCAAGAACAGACAGCTAACCTCTTGGCTCAAATGATATGGTATTTTATTGATGGCTATTATAATCGTAAAAATGACTTCCCTTATAAAGAAAAAGATAACTACATTAAATATTTAGTTACTTTTAAAAATCAACAACATGAAATTATTTTCTATAAAAGTAAAAAAAGTAATAGATGGTGGATGGAAATTCCCTGCCCTGTAAATCTTAAACTAAAATATAAACGACATTATCTTATTCCTTGCTCTTATAACGACTACCAAACTGCCTGTAAACAAGAGATTCCTGATAGATGGTGGAAAGGTTATCAAAAATTAATGTAATTTTTATAAGATTTTTATATTGTTTTTAAAAATACTTTTTTATATTTGCACCTAATAACTAAAAAAAATATTTTTAACCGAAACTTTTTATAAAAAAATCAGGTATAAGCAAGTAAATAATAACAAATTTGATTAATGATAATTTAATAAATTATTATTTTTAAAATATTTATTAATTATTATTTGTCAATTTTAATTTTTTTTTTTTAATTTTACCGTAATTTTTGAATATAAAATAGATATAACTATGAAAAAAAATGTTATTTTAATACTATTCCTAATGATTAGTGGCGTTGTATCAGCACAACAAGAGCCACAAATCAGCCATAACATGTTCAATAATATGGCTATAAATCCAGGATATACAGGAATTAAAGGAGCTATATGTGCTACAGGTATTGTCCGACAGCAATGGGTGGGCTTTGAAGATGCTGATGGTAATAAAGGAGCTCCTCAAACATTCCTTATATCAATAGATGCACCTGTTAACTTGCTGCGTGGAGGACTTGGCTTAACTCTTATGCAAGATAAACTTGGTTTTGAAAAAAATACAATCTTAAAACTAAATTATGCATATCATTTACATATAGGACCAGGAAAATTAGGATTAGGTCTTGAAGCCAAATTTTTAAACAAAGAAATTGATTTTGATAAATTCAAACCTATTGAACCTAATGACTATGTTCTCCAAAGTGGCAGTAAAGAAAAAGCTATGATTACTGACTTCTCTTTTGGTGCATTCTACGATATCCCTAACAAACTATACTTTGGAATATCATCTTCTCAGTTATCAGAAGCAAAAACAGCTTTTGGAGCTGATCTGGCAAATGTTACTCTTAAAAGACATTACTATGTTACAGCAGGATATTACTATCTTCTTCCTCCAAACCCTTCTTTTAAACTAATACCTTCTATATTACTAAAATCAGATGGAGCAGTGATACAATTTGATATAAACACTTTGTTAGAATATAACAATAGATTTTGGGGAGGCGTTACTTATAGAAACCAGGATGCTATTGTAATACTATTAGGTTTAAAACCGTTTACCAGTGGTCCGTATGAAAACTTAAAAATTGGATATGCTTATGATATTACTACTTCTGCTATAGGATCTAATAAACGTAGCAGCGGTAGCCATGAAATAATGATAGGATATTGCTTTAAAATTGAAGTAGAACACTTACCACAAAGTTATAAAAATGTAAGATTTTTATAAATAAAAACATTAACTATGTAACAATATATTTAAAATCTCGTTAAAGTATTTTACAATTATAAAAAAACCATTTTAATTTTAAAATAGGAGTTATTATGAAAAAATATATATATATATTAGTAATATTAGTTTTATTATCATTATTATATAGCTGTGAATATTCAGGGACAGGAGAACTTACCGGTGTTCAGGACCGTGAGCCATGGTATCAGCCCGATCCTTTTGGTATGCTATTTATACGACCAGGGTCATATAATATGGGTGTTAGTGATCAAGATGTGCCATATTCACAAATTGCTCAATCAAAGACAGTTACTTTACAAGCATTCTATATGGATGAAACTGAAATAACAAATAATGAGTATAGACAATTTGTATTTTGGGTTAGGGACTCTATAGCTCACAGATTATTAGGAGAAGGAGATGAAGACCATCTAATCTCAGAAAATGAATATGGCGAAGAACTTGATCCGCCATATATCAACTGGAAAGAAAGAATCTATTGGGATGACCTTGATGAAGATGAAAGAACTGCTTTAGAAGAAATGTTTCTGCCTGAACATGAAAGATTCTACAGAGTAAAAGAAATAGATACCAGAAAATTAAATTATGAATATTACTGGATTGACTTAAACACAGCAGCAAAATCATCAAGCCGTGTCCAAGGAAAAAAAGATAGGTCTGTGTTTATTCTTAAAGATATTATTAATATATATCCTGATACATTAGCATGGATACATGATTTTACTTATTCATTTAATGAGCCAATGACAGAACAGTATTTTTGGCATCCGGCTTATGATAATTATCCTGTAGTAGGTGTTAACTGGAGACAAGCAAGAGCTTTTTGTATATGGAGAACACAACTAATGAATAATTATCTTAAAAGTAAAGGACAAACTATAATAAATAGATTCCGATTACCTACTGAATCAGAATGGGAATGGGCTGCACGTGGAGGACTGAACCTAAGTCCATATCCATGGGGTGGACCTTATATAAGAAATAGTGATGGTTGCTTCCTTGGTAATTATAAACCTCTAAGAGGTAACTATCTTGATGATGGTGGAATACAAACTTTAATAGTAGCCCATTATGCTCCTAATGACTTTGGATTGTATGATATGGCAGGAAATGTTGCTGAATGGACTAGTAACGCTTATGATGAATCAGCATATAACTTTGCACACGACTTAAATATGGATTATACTTATGATGCCAAAGAAAATGACCCATCAGTTCTAAAAAGAAAAGTTATCAGAGGTGGCTCATGGAAAGATATAGGATTTTTTATGCAGGTTAGTACCCGCGACTTTGAATATCAGGATACAGCAAGATGCTATATAGGATTCAGATGTGTACAAACTTACCTTGGACGAGCTAAAGGTGATGGACCTGCTTCCTCTAATGTATATTAATTATTAAAAAGCAAAAAATGAATAAATAAAATAATCAATAAAAATTTTCTTACAAAATAAATTAATCTAATTATTAACTTAACTTAATCTAAATTATGAATATACTATCTATTTTACAAACCAAAGAATTTCAAAGATTTACAGGTTTTCTTTATGGCTGGGGGGCTTCATTAGTTATATTGGGAGCTTTATTTAAAATCCAGCACTATCCAGGAGCAGGTGCTTTGCTTATCGGTGGAATGAGTACTGAATCACTCATCTTTTTTGTATCTGCTTTTGAACCATTACATGTGGACTATGACTGGAGCTTGGTATATCCTGAATTTGCCGGACTTGAAGACACTGGTAAAAAGAAAAAAAAGGAAGAAGAAAAGAAACCCGTATCCCTTGATCAAATGCTGGCAGATGCAAAAATAGGGCCTGATCTAATAGAAACACTTGGACAAGGTATGAGAAATTTAGGCGAAAACGCAAAAAAAATGTCAGATATCTCTAACGCAGCAATGGCATCAAACGGATATACTAATAATTTGAATTTAGCTTCTGAATCTATAGGAGAACTGACTAACTCATATAAGAAAACTGCTGACAACTTAAATAAAAATGCCGGAGCATCTGATGACTATATTAATAGTATCAAAATTGCTTCAGAATCAGCTAATGAACTATCAGGTTCTTATAAGAAAACATTTGATGCTTTAAATAATAATATTGATTTATTTGAAGAATATGCCGGCAGTATTAAAGCAGTAACAAACTCTGCCAATAATTTTGTTGAAAAATATACAAAATCTGCTGATGCTTTAACAAAATCTGCTGATGCTCTTGACTTTTCTAAAATAGATGGTAGTGATTATATTGAAAATCTTCAACTTATCTCAAAAAACTTATCTGCTCTGAATGCAGCTTATGAATTACAACTGCAAGGATCAAATGAACAAATGCAATCAACAAATAAATTACAGAAAAGTATAGAAGATTTTGTATCAAATCTTAACGAATCTGCCGAAAGTACAGTTAAATATAAAGAAGTTTCAGATATGTTATCTAAAAATATATCTGACCTCAATAATGTTTATGGAAATATGCTTTCAGCAATGAACGTTAATAGATAAAACTAATAAACTTAAAATTTCAACATTATTATAACTAAAACTTAATTTAATATGTCTGTTAAAAATTGCGAAGAGACCCCGAGACAAAAAATGATTGCAATGATGTATTTAGTTTATACAGCTTTGCTTGCCTTAAATGTATCTGTAGAAATTCTTAATGCTTTTACTACTGTTAATGAGGGATTAGTAATTACAAATGAAAATTATGAAAAAAAAAGTGAATCTTTATATTCAGAATTTGAGGCAAAACTGGCTGTTGATAAAGTAAAAGTTACACCATTCTATAATAAAGCAATAAAAGCCAAAAAATATTCTCAGGATTTAATTAACTATATAAAAGATGTTAGAGCATCAATAGTTGTAATTTGTGAATATGGTGTAAAGTTAGGAGATTTTTCCGGAAACACATATAAACTGTCAGATGCTGACAGAAATACAAAAGAATATAAAATAGCTGATACATTAAATTTAAATAATGCAACATTTAAAAAAGATGATTATGATAAGCCAATGGAAATATTACTTCCTTCTTCAAATGCTGAAGGTGGAGCTGGTACTGAAATAAAAAAAAGAATAAACCAGTATAAAAAAGATATGCTCAATCTTTTAGACCCTAAAGACAGAGAAGATATTCATCTCGGAATGCCAACAGAAGATGCTTACAATGAACACGCAGGACAAATACAAAACTGGGAAACGAATACTTTTTATCGTTCTGTTGTAGTTGCTGATATAGTAATGCTTAACAGAATGATTAATGAAATATATAATGCCGAGACAGCAATAGTTACTAAATTAATAGGTAAAATAAGTGCAAAGGACTTTAAATTTGATAAAATTGGAGCAAAAGTTATTCCTGTATCCAATTATATATTGCAGGGAGAAAAATACTCAGCAGATATATTTGTTGCTGCATATAGTACAACACAAGTACCCAGTGTATTAATTAAAACAAATGCTGATACCCTGTTAAAAGGAGATTATGAAAATGCTTTTAAAATTGATACTGCTTATGAAGGAGTAGTTAAATATGAAGTTGATGCTGGTTCTATTGGAGAACATAAATATGCAGGTGTTATTAATATTAAATCTCCTGATGGCACAGTAAAACCTTACCATTTTAAAAGTGAATATATTGTAGCAAAACCATCCATAACCGTATCAGCTACTAAAATGAATGTATTCTATATTGGTGTTGACAATCCTGTATCTATATCTGTTCCCGGTGTGGCTTCTGATAAGATAAAACCTTCCTGTGCAGGTGGCACTTTAAGACGTCAAGGTGCAGATTGGATTGTAAGAGTGCCAACAAGTTCTAAAAAAGCAATTATACACGTTAGCGCTGACTTTGGAGTAGGAAAAACAAAATCTATGGGATCTGCAGAATTTCGTGTTAAAAGAGTGCCTGACCCTGTCGCTTTTATAGGAGGCACAAACGGTGGTAATATAAACAGAAGCACTTTACTGGCTGCAGGTGGAATAATACCACGTATGGTAAATTTTGATTTTGACCTGAACTTTAGAATTACTTCTTTTTCTTTCACAACAACTATAGGAGGCGATTTAATTGAAACAAAAGTAAACGGTAACAGACTTTCGTCCAAAGTAAAATCAATGATAAAAAACACAAAAAGAGGTCAAAAAGTATATATTGAAGACATTAAAGCTAAAGGTCCAGATGGCACTACCCGTAAATTAGCATCAATTAACCTTAAAATAATATAAAATACAGTTCTAAAATAAAAATATGACATACCTAATTAAATTAAGGAGGAATATAAAATGAAAAAAATATTATTTCTAATATTATTTTTAAGTCCAATATTGTGTAATAAGATTTCTTATTCACAGGTTCTTGATAGTCCACCAAAAGATGGTGTATATGATAAAATTCATACAATTAACAGGGAACCAATACCATATCCTAATATAGGAGAAGCTGATGTAATGTGGTCTAAAAGAATTTGGAGAACATTAGATTTAAGAGAAAAAATTAATCATCCTTTTTACTATCCGGAAAGCCCTCAAAAAGACAGAAAAAGTTTTATGTCTGTTATAATGATAGCTTTAAAAGAAGGAACTATTTCTCCTTATGACATAGAAAATGATGAATTTTTAACACCATTAACTTATGAAGAATTATCCAAAACATTAAGTTCTGTGGACTCTGTAACATTACAAAGAATAGAACCTCCATACGATTATTATGATACTATTATTATTAAAGAATTTGAGCCTTCACTTGTAAAACAAGTAAGATTAAAAGAGGACTGGTTTTTTGATAAAAAACGCTCTGTATTAGATGTAAGAATATTAGGTATTTGTCCTGTACTTGAGGATTTTGATGATAACGGAGAATTTAGAGGATATAAACCTTTATTCTGGGTATATTTTCCGGAAGTAAGAACTATCCTTGCCAAAAGTGAGGTCTATAACAGACATAACGATGCAAAAAGAATGAGTTTTGATGATTTGTTTATGAAAAGATTGTTTGGAAGTTATATCTACAAAGAACAAAATGTCTATGACAGAAGAATCAGCGAATATGCTCAGGGATTAGATGCTCTTCTTGAATCTGAAAAAATAACAGAAGATATACGTATCATTGAACACGACCTATGGGAATATTAACAAATATTATTTTTCATAAAAAAGCTCCCTCAAAAAGGGGGCTTTTTTTTTACTTTATTCCTAATATCAAAAATTTTTATATTTTTGAATATAAATAGTAAAATTTTAGAATTATATATAATATTTAACTTTATGGACTTTTTTAATTTTTCAATCTGTTAATCTTTTATAATGTCTTACAGCTTTCTTAAAACACCTGTTAAATATTTGAAACACGTTGGACCTAAACGCGCAGAGCTTTTAAATAAAGAGCTAAACATTTTTAACTTTTATGACTTAATTACATATTATCCTTTCAGATATATAGACAGAAGCATATTTTATAAAATAAAAGAAATAAATATTAATTCCTCTTATGTCCAAATACGTGGCAAAATAAAAAATTTATATCAAACAGGAGAACGCAAATCAGCAAGATTAACAGCTGACTTGGAAGATGAAACAGGAAAAATAGAATTAGTATGGTTTCGCGGAATAAAATGGATTAAAGATAAAATTAGCCCTGATGTTGAATATATTGTCTTTGGAAAAATTAATATTTTTAATGGAAGATATAATATACCACATCCTGAAATAGACATTGCATCAGAACAAGAGACAGGAATCATTTCCAACTTACAGGCATTTTACAACTCTTCGGAAAAATTAAAATCAAAAGGACTGAACAGTAAAGGAATCAGCAAACTGATGAGGACTTTAATTTTATCTGCACAAGGTAATATATACGAAACTCTGTCAAACGAAATAATTAAAACCCTAAATCTTATATCATTAGAACAAGCTCTCATTAATATACATTTTCCTCAGGATAATTATATGATAGAAAAATCTATATTAAGATTAAAATTTGAAGAACTTTTCTTTGGACAACTAAAAATACTAAGACAAAGAAATATTAGGATAAAAAAAATACAGGGACATAAATTCTCTGTTGTTGGTAATTACTTTAATCAATTTTATAAAAAAAATATTCCTTTTGAATTAACTAATGCACAAAAAAAAGTAATACGAGAAATTCGTATTGATGTTGGCTCTGGCAGACAAATGAATCGCCTGTTGCAAGGCGATGTAGGAAGCGGCAAGACCCTTGTAGCCCTGATGAGTATGCTTATTGCATTGGATAATAATTGCCAGACATGCTTAATGGCACCTACCGAAGTGCTTGCAAATCAACACTTTCAAACTATAACCCAAATGCTATATGGACTTGATATAAAAACGGACTTACTTACCAGCTCAACAAAGACCTCACAAAGAAAAAACATTTATGAAAATCTAATTAATGGTAATTTACAAATATTAATAGGAACACACGCATTAATTGAAGATAAAGTTAAATTTAAAAATCTCGGTCTTGTTGTTATTGACGAACAACATAAATTTGGCGTAGCTCAAAGAGCTAAATTATGGACAAAAAATGTTATCTATCCTCATATATTAGTTATGACAGCAACACCTATACCAAGAACTCTTGCAATGACTCTGTATGGCGATCTTGACATATCTGTTATTGATGAATTGCCACCGGGCAGAAAATCTATAAAAACATATCATTTATTTGAAAGTAAAAGATTTAGAGTGTTTGGTTTTATGAAAGAGCAGATAAAACAAGGACGACAGGTTTATGTTGTCTATCCTCTAATTGAAGAATCAGAGAAAATAGACCTGAAAAATTTAACAGATGGATATGAAAATATTGTCAGAGAATTTCCTCAACAAAAATATAAGGTTGGCATGCTACATGGTAGAATGAAACAAGAAGATAAGGACAGTGAAATACAACATTTTATAAAAAATGAGAAACAGATACTGGTCTCTACTACTGTAATTGAAGTAGGTATTGATATACATAATGCTTCTGTGATGATAATTGAAAATGCCGAACGTTTTGGCTTATCACAGCTACATCAATTACGGGGAAGAATCGGAAGAGGAGCAGACCAATCTCATTGCATCTTAATGACGGACTATAAACTATCTTCTGATGCAAGAGAAAGAATAAATACAATGGTAAGAACATCAGACGGCTTTGAAATTGCTGAGACCGACCTTAAACTAAGAGGACCCGGCGAAATGGAAGGAACCAAACAAAGTGGAATCTTTAATCTGAAATTAGCAAATCTTGTTCAGGATGAAAAAATATTGAAAACTGCGAGAAATACAGCAAAAAAGCTTCTTGATAATGACCCTGAACTGCAAAAAAAAGATAATATACCAATAGCAGACAATTTTAAATTCCTGTTTAAAAATAAAACAAATTGGGGACTGATTAGTTAGTAAAAAGTTATTTTTGTTCTTTAAAATAAAATATCCATGACCAAAGATAGTAGAGACGAGACGCGTCTCGTCTCTACAATGGTGTATTAGAATCCAATTCTGTTAAAAATATTGATGTATTAATAAAAAACAAAAAACATATGAAATATCCATAAACCTACGGGTTAACCCGTAGGTTCACACAAGGGAATGATTATAATTCTACAAATAATATAATACAAAAACAATTCAATGAAAATATCTTACAACTGGTTAAAACAATATATTAACATAGATATAGAACCTGCAAAATTATCTTCTATCCTTACTGACTGCGGACTGGAAGTAACAGGATTTAAAGAATATCAATCTGTCAAAGGCGGATTACAAGGTATAGTTATCGGCGAAGTAAAAACAAAAGAAAAACATCCCAATGCTGATAAATTAAGCATTGCAACTGTTGATATTGGAGAAGAAGACCTGTTACATATAGTTTGTGGTGCATCTAATTTAGATGTAGGACAAAAAGTCCCTGTAGCTACAATTGGAGCAACTCTATATTATAAAGATAAATCTTTTAAAGTTAAAAAATCAAAATTAAGAGGCGAAATATCAGAAGGAATGATATGTGCAGAAGATGAATTAGGATTAGGAAATTCTCACGACGGTATTATGGTTCTAAACAAAACAGCAAAATCAGGGACACCTGCAAAAGAATATTTTAACATTAAAGAAGATATTGTTTTTGATATAGACCTTACACCTAACAGAACTGATGCTATCTCCCACTTTGGAGTAGCACGGGATATATTTGCTGTTATTAACTGTCTGAAACTCACTGAAAATCTTTACAAAAATGATAATGTTAAATTAGACAAACCTTGTGTTGACAATTTTAAAATTGCTCCTTCAAAACAAACTAACAAAATAATTGATGTTATTATTGAGGACAAAAAAGCATGTCCACGTTATTCCGGACTTACTATCTCTGATGTAAAAGTTAAAGAATCACCATCATGGTTAAAAAATTATTTAAATGCTGTTGAAATACGTCCTGTTAACAATATTGTTGACATAACTAACTTTGTTATGCTTGAAACAGGACAAGCTTTGCATGCTTTTGATGCTGATAAAATCAAAGGAAATAAAGTAATAATAAAAAAATTATATGATGGCTATAAATTTACGACTCTTGATGGTATCCAAAGAAAACTTTCTAAAGATGACTTAATGATTTGCAATGAAAAAGAACCTATGTGTATTGCCGGTGTCTTTGGTGGAGAAGAGTCAGGTATAACTTATGAAACAAAAAATATCTTTTTAGAAAGTGCCTGTTTTGACTCTGCTACAATACGTAAAACGTCAAAAGCCCATAACCTGCAAACAGAAGCATCTTTCCGTTTTGAAAGAGGAACAGACCCTAATATAACTGTCTATGCTCTTAAAAGAGCTGGTATGCTTATAAAAGAAATAGCAAAAGGAAATATATATTCAAATATCATAGATGTTTATCCTACACTTGTTGAAAATCAAAAAATAAATGTATCCTATCATAATGTTGATAAATTAATTGGCAAATCTATTGAAAGAAATATAATAAAAAATATTGTTAAGTCATTGGAAATGAGCATTATATCTGAAAATAGTGATGGCTTGCTCTTGTCTGTGCCTGGTTTTAAAGTTGATGTATTACGCGAAGTTGATGTTATAGAAGAAATACTTAGAATATATGGATATAATAATATTGAAATCCCATCTGAATTAAAAATGTCTTTAACATATAGTTTAAAACCTGATAAAGAAAAAATTCAAAATATAATATCAGATTTTTTAACTAATAATGGATTTAATGAAATTATAAATAATTCCCTTACAAAATCTGACTATTATGGGGAAAATGAAACTTATAATATTAAAAATAATGTCAAATTATTAAACCCTTTAAGCAAAGATTTGAATGTGATGCGTCAGACCTTGCTTTTTGGCGGATTAGAGACAATAAGATATAATCAGAACAGAAAAAAATTTGATTTAAAACTCTATGAATTTGGCAATACATACTTGTTTAATCAGGAAAAAAAATCAGAAAACAATATTTTATCTCAATATTCAGAAGCTCAGCATCTCGCTTTATTTGTTTGTGGCAGAAAACAAAATAAAACATGGAATACAAATGATGATGTAAATTTTTATTATCTAAAACTTTTTGTTAATAATATCTTAAAACGTTGTGGAGTAAATATTTCAAAATTAGATATTAAAAATAATAATTCAAAATTTTTTGAACAAGCTTTAACTTATTTTTCTTTAAAGTCAAAACTTGTAGAATTTGGCTCTGTTAATAAGACCATATTAAACCAATTTGATATAAAACAAAATGTATATTATGCTGAATTTAACTGGGATTTGGTAATTAAACTCTTAAAACATAATGAGATAAAATATCAGGAAGTGCCTAAATTCCCGGAAGTAAGACGCGACTTAGCTCTGCTGATTGATGAAAATATTAAATTTGAGAACATAAAAAATTTAGCTTTTCAAACAGAAAATCATTTGTTAAAAAAAGTTAACCTGTTTGATATTTATAAAGGTGATTCATCAAAACAAATTGAAAAAGGCAAGAAATCTTATGCCATTAGTTTTACTTTTCAAGACACAGAAAAAACACTTACTGACAAAATAATAAACAGGATAATGGATAAACTTATCAATAGCTTTAAAAATAATATTAATGCTATAATAAGATAAATGACTGGGAATACTTATTGTTGAAATGATTAAAAGATTGAAATAATTTTGAAAGCAAAAAAAAAGAAAAAATAATAGCACGTAGATGACACAGATTTAATATGATTAACGTAGATTAATAATTAAAATTAAAAAGTTTTTTCAAATACAAAAAAAATCATAACAAATCATAAATAATCAGCGTCATCAGCGTTCTATATAGCAATTTAACATTTTTTTTCAATTTATTACAATCTTTACAATTTTTGCAATCTTTATAGTCCTTTAAATTTTTTGATAATGCCAAGTAAAAAAACTATTAAACCAAGTCAAAATCTTATTAAAAAAGATAAGATATGGCATTATTTATTATTTATTGTAATTCTTACATTTGTCTTATATGGAAATACAATACAAAATGGATACTCATTAGATGATGATTTTGTAACAACAGAAAAAAACCAATTAGTTAAAAAGGGAATTCAGGGCATCCCTGAAATTTTTGCAACACGTTATTCTGAAGGGCAAGGACAAACTTATGGTTACAGACCTGTTGTAAAAACCAGTTTTGCAATAGAATATGAATTTTTTGGACTAAATTCGCATATAAGTCATTTGATTAATATTTTGCTCTATGCTTTGACAGGCATATTTTTATTCTTTTTATTAAAAAAAATACTAAAAAAGTATAATCTTCTCCTACCCTTTATCATAACAATTTTATTTATTGCACATCCTATTCATACCGAGGTAGTTGCAAGCTTAAAAAATCGTGATGAACTATTAAGCTTTCTTGGAAGTATTATTGCCCTGTATCTGTTTATCAAATATACGGAAACACATAAAATTATCAATATTTTTTTAGGGATACTTTTTTATATATTAGCTCTTTTATCAAAACTCAGCACTATTACTTTTTTAGCAGTTATTCCTTTAACAATATATTATTTTACAAAGATTCCGTCTCCCCTTAAAAAAATAAAAGAACTATTTATCTCCGTAACTACACAATCTCAAAGAGACCATTTATCCTCTTTACTGAAAAACAAAAATGTTATTATGATAATATGCACATATTTGTTTGCTTTAATAATTTATTTTTTAGGAAAAAAAAAATATATAGGGACCCATACTTTTGCAATAGCGGCTTTTGTTTCCTATTTATTACCAATTATTTTATTAATAAGATACTATAAAAAAAACAATCCCTGTCCAAAAAATTTCTTCTGGCACTTATTATTTAAAGATAAATATGTTATTACAGGGATAATTATATTTAATCTTATTTTTTTATTTAAACTTCTGCTCTTAACAACATTAACTAAAATATTTACTTATTCAACAATCTTATATTTTATAATATATCTTGTAATTACTTTTCAGAACACTTTTCGTAAAAAGATAAGTTTGTTTCCTAAAGAAAATTATTTCCTGTTTTTATTAAAAGATAAATATATTAGTATTGGATTAATATTATTCAATCTTATTTTTTGGCTTGTAAATACTGCTAATATACTTATCTATTTAATAATACCATATTTTGCAATATATTTTTTTAAAATTACTCCACCAAAGGCAGATACTAAACCATTACATGCAATTAAAAATACTTTTACTCCATTTAAAACAATAATTTTATTATCTGTTCTAATAGCAATAATTGGTTATATAGTAATATTGCTCCCTAACAAATTTTTATCTCCCGAAGACGTACATGCTTTCCTGTGGCAAAGCCCTCTTTTTATCCAACATAGCTTATTTGATAAATATGCAACAGCGTTTTATTCATTATTATTCTATTTAAAATTACTTATTTTTCCGCATCCTTTGGGTTTTTATTATGGTTATAATATGCTCCCATTTGTCCACTGGTCAAACGGATGGGTAATACTTTCTTTAATTATTTACTTGTCTTCTTTTGTATATGCTATTGTTAAATTTAAAAAAAATAATATAATATCGTTCGCTATTCTATATTACCTGCTCACTATTTCAATGTTCTCTAATATTGTAATGCCTGTAAACGGAGTTGTCGGTGAACGTTTTTTATATACACCTTGTCTTGGATTTTGTATAATAATAGGATACTTATTATTTAAAATATTTAAAATAAATCCTAAAAAAAATGATATTCCATTTAAGATAAGTTATAAACTGATAATAATGGTTATAATAATCTTAATACCATATTCTGTTAAGACAATTACCCGTAACAAAGATTGGAAAGATGATATCACATTATTTAAACATGACATTGACTATCTCAAAAATTCTGCCAAAGCAAACTCCATATTAGGCGATGCTTTATTACACAAAGTAAATAAAGATATAAATAATCCTAAAAAGAAACAGGAATGTATTCAAAATATAAATATCGCTACTAAACATTACAAAAGAGCAATAGAAATAAATCCTATATACTTTGACCCATGGAATAATCTGGGATTTATCTATTTAAAATATTTTGATAATCCTGATTCCTGCATTTTTTATCTGAAAAAAGCTATTGAAATTAATCCAAAATACTACAAAGCATATCTTAACCTTGGATATTCTTATGAGAGATTAAACAATTATGACAAGGCAATGAGCAATTATAAAAAAGCAATGGAAATAAATCCAAAATATATTAATGCTATTTTGGCTCTTTCTAATTTATATAATAAAACAGGAGACATTAAAACAGCTATAAAATTAAGCAAAACAGCAGCAAAATTAAATCCTGACTCTGATATACCTTATGTTAATATAGGAAACTATTATATTTTGCAATCAGATACTGTGAATGCTATCTCTTACTGGGAAAAAGCTTTTGAAAAAAATCCTGATAATTATGACGTATGTATGAATTTATGCGGATATTTTAATCATACAGGTAATTTTGATAAAGCTAATTATTATTGCACAATAGCCCAACAAATGAATAGACATAAGTAAAATGGTTCTTTCTTATTTTGAGTGGGTAATTTTTTGTTTTATATATTTTTTTATAACGTAGAGACGATGCATGCATCGTCTCTACTGTCCTCTCATTATTAATCTTTTTATTCCGAATAATTAATAGAAGTCCCCTTAATATTAGTTATTGGAATATTTAATCCAACTTGAAAATAATAAAATTTACTATTTTGCCTATCAATTCCTAAATAGAAATTAAATTTAAAATTATTGATATTAAAATAATAATTTATTTTACAGGATAAATAAAAATTTTTAATATAATTAGGGAATTCAAATTTTCTATAATCAAAAAAAATTTTATGTTTCTCTATTATTTGATTTCCATCAAAATCTATTAATTTATTTCTATTCATTGTTAACAATGTATATTTAAAGCCGCAGGTAAAACCAATTTTATCAAGTAAAACATATTCAAGATATATACCTGTTTCAATACTTCTTGGAGAAATGTCATATTTAATAATATTTTGGTAAGGAATAGGACGATTATGTTTATATTTTATAACAGTTGCACTATCACTTTCAAATTTTGTTCTTCTATTATAATATAACATTTCAAAGTTTATGCAAAGTTTATTTTTATATAAAATATTATAAATAAAACCAAAATGGATATCATATATAGGGATTCTTTTAAGACCTGCATAAGGTTGTGTACAAACTCCTGGACAATAAATACTGCTGTCGTATTTAATATATTTATTATCTCAAAAATAATAATTATGATGCATACCAAAATCAAAAGAAAGCTGGTGTATAAAAGATTGTTTATTATTTTCTAACGCATTTTGTTGCCCTAATGAAATAACTGGAGCTAAAAAAATAATTAAATATATAATTATATTTTTTTTCATTTAATAAAATCTATCAAAATATATGATTTATTGTTTTTTTTAATTTTTATTATTTATTTTTTATAATAAAAATTTAAAACCTACTTGTAAATCATAATTAAATTTACTCCTCATATCAGCGGCTATATACGGAAACAAAATAATTTTTTTAATGTTGAAACAATAACTTATTTTTATACTTGGGTAAAAACTTTTTTCACAAGTACTTATATAATCCTTTTTAATCAATTTAATTCTTATTTTATCAATATTTATATGACCATCAATATATGTATTTTTAATATAATAAAATCTTAAAAAAGAAAATTTAGTTCCTAAATAAATTTTTAAATTATTCCATTTATAACTTACAAATAAAGGTATTTCAATATTATTTGGTGAACCACATTAATTTTTTGTCCCATAATAAATTATTTATATTTATTTGAAGTCCTATTTGAAAATCTTCTGATAGATGATATCCACTATCTGTTGCAAAATAAATTGATATTGGAAATTTTTTTTCTTTAAATAAACAATATTGTAAACGTGACGAGAAATAGAAAATATCTCCTACACAACCCTTTCCTAATGAAAAATAAGTCTTATTATAGTTTTTTTCTGTGTAATTATCATTTATTTTGTGAATATGCTGAAAATTAATTAAATTTATTTTTGTGCCTATAAAGAGGGATAATTTTTTTATAGAATAACCTATATAAAAGGGTATTTCAATACTATTTGATGAACTATTATTTTTTATAGGATAAGGAATAGTTGGATATGGTTTATACTTTTTTACTGAATCAATATTACTTTCTGTTATATACTTTCTGTTAAAATATAATAAACCACTTTTTAAACAAATACCATTATTAAATTTATAAATATAAGAAAGTCCAAAATGAACAGCAAATGCAGGTTTTTTTGTATAACCTACATAAATTGGATTTGTATTTATGGTTCCGCCTTTACGTGGCGGAATATATAAAGGACCATATATATAATTATAATGTCCACCAAATTCAAAAGAAAAATTATGTTTTCTAAATGAAACAGTATCAGTATTTTTCTGACCCCATAATAGTAATGGCATTAAAATCAATAATAAATATATAATTGCAATTTTCTTCATTTAATAAAATCTATTAAAATATATGATTTATTATTTTTTATTTTGTAAATAATATTTTGTAACATTACCATAATCATCTTCTTCTTTATACTTAAGATTATCTTTCCATATTTCAAGATATTCAACTTGTGCTATATTATCAGGTTTTGCAGGATCATTATCATCTTCAAATCCTGCATTATGAATTAAATTGTTAATCTGAGCTATTAAACTTACAGGTAAACTCAGTACTAATAATAATAAAAGTAGTTTGATTAATTTCATTTTATTGTGATTTTTATATTATTTAATATTACTTCAAAACCTATTTGGAAATCATAATAATTTAATTCTCTCATATCCGAAGCTATATATATTGATATAGGAATTTTTTTATTAATTATTAAATATTGTAACTGTATAGAAGGATAGAATATATGGTAATACCATCTCAATCCTTGGAAATCTTTTTTAATTTTCCCATCAAAATATTTATGATATGAGTAAGCTATATTAATTATGTCTATTTTAGTACCTATAAAACCTGAAATTCTATTTTTGTTATAGCCAATATATAAAGGGATTTCAAAACTATTTGAAGAATAACTATAATATTTTAAAGATGAATTTAATCTATCAGGGTAATATTTTATTATTGAATCTTTATTGAATCTATAACTATCTTTCATATTAAAATATAATAAACCACTTTTTAAATAAATATTCTTTTTTAACTTAAAACTATATAATAATCCAAGATGAAAACTTAATGTTGAAAACTTTGTTTGACCAACATATGATGGTGGACTATGAGATCCAGGGAATTTTGATATTGTAGTATCAGGGGGTATATATTTATCACCAAAAAAGTAATTATAATGAGTTCCAAATTCAAAAGAAAAATTATGTTTTCTAAATGAAACAGTATCAGTATTTTTCTGACCCCATAATAGTAATGGCATTAAAATCAATAATAAATATGTAATTATATTTTTTTTCATTTAATAAAATTTATCAAAATATGTGATTTATTATTTTTTATTTTGTAATATAATAATTTGTTGCTGTTTGTTTTCTTTTTTCAAAGTTTCAATTTGCTTATTTAATTCAATATAACTTGATAAAACCCTTATTATATCACATAAATCAATACAAAATACTAATTTAGGGTTATATTTTCATAATTATTTAATAAAACGCAGATTTTTTATGATTTAGTATAATTCTCGCTGATTATTAATACTTTAAAAAATCATATATAATCATAATTAATCAGCGTTATCAGCGTTCTATTTTATAAATAATAAAAAAATATTTTATATATGTAACCATATTTTTATCTTAATATATTTTTATCTTTGTTTTTTTAATTGTTGTTCCATTGTTAATGGTTAATTTTGGGAATTAAATAAAATAAATAATTCTGACTTGTCAGACAAAAACATAAAATTATGAGAAAAAATATTGTAGCAGGCAACTGGAAGATGAACAAGACCTTTTCTGAGGGTTCTGAACTCGTCAAAGAAATAATAAACTTACTTAATAACAATGATAAAATAAAATTAAAAGACCAATTGCACATAATAATTGCACCGCCTTTTATTTTATTACAAAAAAGTGCTGAATTAGTAAAAGACAACAAGCAAGTATCTATTGCTGCACAAAATTGCTATACAGAAGAAAAAGGTGCTTATACAGGCGAAATATCTATTGCTATGATAAAATCTACAGGCGCTGATTATGTCATTATAGGACATTCGGAAAGAAGAGCGTATTTTAAAGAAACCAATGATATGCTTGCCAAAAAAGTTGATGTTGCTCTAAAAAATCAACTTTTGCCTATATTCTGTTGTGGAGAATCACTGGAAATAAGACAAGCAAAAAATCATTTTGAATGGATAAAAAAACAAATTCACGAATCTCTGTTTCATCTTAATGAAAATGACTTTAAAAAACTTATAATTGCCTATGAACCTATTTGGGCAATTGGGACTGGCATCACTGCAACATCACAACAAGCACAGGAAATACATGCTTATATCCGCTCTTTAATAAAAGAAAAATATGGAGATGATATTGCTGAAAATACAACAATACTTTATGGCGGAAGCTGCAACCCGGGAAATGCTAAAGAATTATTTGCTAATCCTGATGTTGATGGCGGTCTTATTGGCGGCGCTTCTCTCAAAGCTAATGACTTTATACAAATAATTAATACTTACCTCTAATTATGGACTTTAGCCCAAAATATTAATGAAAGGGTTTAATCTGTAAATGTAATATAATACTGCAATAATCTTGCATTTCAGGATTTACCCCGCCTGCCCTGTGAAATCTTTATTTATTTCAATAGGGTTAAATCTTATTTTTATTTAAAGGGATTGTAACTCATTGATCATTAACTATTTATACCGTTGGATATTTACCCCGTTGGTAAAATTACCTACGGGGTTAATCCTACGGCATTTAAGTATTTTTGAGTAAACCCTACGTAATTGTTCATTAAAAATTAATGGTTAACTTTGGTATGAAAGTAGGACACAAAACAATCAGGCAACTGCCTGATTAAATTTGTAATATAAGTTCAAAACCAGATGGTTCTTAAAACCCTTTAAAAAATACTTTTTTTTGCCTAAACCAATTTTTTTTATTATATTTACACTTTTTTTATTGACTAATTTTTTTGTATCTTTGTTTTTTTAACTTTAAAAACATAAAATTATGTTGAGCCATAGCGAAATCCCGATTTTCTCGGGAAAACTAAAAATACTTTTAACACTGCTTTTTGCTGTAATAAGTTTTAATTGTTTTTCCCAAGACCTTATTTTTGAATGGAAACACGAAATCCATAACGGGGAGCGGTCTAATGAAGGACGTACAATATGCACTGATACAGCAGGTTATGTATACGTAGGAGGAAGACTTGAAAATACTATTCAGTTTATTGATACTATACTAAATTGTGTAGAAGATAATGCTTTTCTCTCAAAGATCAGCCCCGACGGGGAACTTGTTTGGATAAAATGGTACAGATACTGTAGTTTAATAACCGCAATGTGTTTTGACCATGAAAACAATTTGTGTGTAACAGGTAATTATTATCGTTACCTTGACCTTGGCGATACAATATTACACACTAATCATGCCGATACGCTTTACTGTAGTAATCAGTTTATAGCAAAATATGATACAGACGGCAACCTCTTATGGGCAAAGAGTAATACCGGTGTTTACATCTCAGGATATAGTAATCCCATACATAATATAACAATTGATAATGAAAACAATATTCTTATAACAGGTCGTTGTATAGAAGAACTTCAATATTTTGATACGAATATTGTTATTAACACACTGGATTCTGCTCTTGTAACATACCCTTATCCATACTGGTATTATTATTACAAAAGTGTAGGATTTCTTGCCAAATACAGTTCTTCCGGAGATTTTTTGTGGGTAAAAGAACTTGGCGGATGGTTTTGTGAACCTGCTGCTATAAAAACTGATAATTCGGATAATATCTTTGTTACAGGACAATTTCAAGATACAGCATATTTTGATACTATTATGGTAGAAAGTTACGGAGCAAAAGATATATTCCTTGTAAAACATACACCAAACGGAGAAACACAGTGGGTTGAAACCGCTGGAGGCAGTGCAGGTGACGAAGGATTTGATATTGCTGTGGATAGTATGAATAATATTTATTTAACAGGTAAAATTTGTGGCCATAATGTTGCTTTTGGAGATAATATTCAATTTACACTTTGTTATGATTATGAGGCTTTTGTTGCTAAATATGATAGTCTGGGGAATTTTTTATGGGTAACTCCTTTTGGAACATCTCATTTTACAGAATATCCACTACCTAATGATATTCCAGCAAGTTTAGGCAGTAGTATATGTATTAATGGAAATAATTTATTTTTTATTGGATACTTTAAGGATACTTTAGAATTTAATGGTATATTCTTAGAAAAATTATCTGGATTTGGATTATATTTATTAAAATTAGATTTAGACGGCAATGTAATTAAAGCAGGGCAATATCTTGAAGATGGCTGGTTGTATCCACAGGAAATTGCATCAGACCAATACAATAATATTTATTTTACTGCTATGTATCAGGTTAGTTCCAATAATTATCAAATAATTATTGGAAAAATTTCTGACGATATACCTATAAATGTAATCCTGTATTCATATAAGATTGAAAATATTAATATTTACCCAAATCCATCTAATGGTAATTTTAGAATACTCTTTAGTAATAATGTTAGAACTAATTACATAATAGAAATTTTTAATATTTTAGGTGGTCGTGTGTTTAATAAGCAAATTATAAATAACAACAAAAATATAATTATTGATGTATCTTATTTAGAAAAAGGTATATATTTATTAAGAATAACAGGCAATGGATTTGTTAAAACAAAAAAAATTATAATCAATTAAATTTTATTAATTTAAAAATTAAAATATTATGAAAAAATTATTGTTAATTATTGTTATTGTATTATTTCAATTTCAAATTTTTTCACAGGTAATACAAAAAACTTATATAAATCTTGAAGAAGTTAATCAAAATGTATTTTTAGATCAGGAATGGGTTTATAATGATAACATCTCCGACGAATTTAACACTATTAACATTAGCAATCCTTATTCAGATCCGTATTATAATAATCCAAATCTGGATATGGTGAATAAAAAATGGCACTGGTGCCCCAGTTGGGGTATAGCAGACTATAATGCTCCTTATTACTGCAAAAAAGATAACATTGAGACAACAGTTTATTCTGAACCTGATGCAAATAATTATATTAAGCTATGGACAAAATATGAACCTGATGGTTTTGAGCATCCAAACCCAAGTAATTATAACGACTATTACCCGACTTATACTTTGTTTACGTTGAACAACGGGTTTTCAGAAAAAAAACAAAAAAACTTTATATAACAAAAAAATATTAACTAAATTTGTAAATATTACTTTTAATACTTAAAAAAATAAACCATGCCTGTAAAAAAATTTACTTTTACTCTGTTTATAAGCTTATTCTTAACTTTTTGTTACAGCCAAAACCTTATTTTTGACTGGAACCATATTATTGATAATGGTTCCTGGTATAATATGGGCAAAAGTATCAAAGTTGACACTGCAGGATATATTTATGTTGCCGGTTCAATAGAAGATACTTTGGTCTTTATTGATACAACTATTAATTGCGAAGAATATTCAACAGCATTTCTTGCAAAGCTAAATTCAGATGGCGATTTGATTTGGTTTAAATATTTTAAAGGAGCAAGAGAAATATCTTCATTATGTTTTGATCATGATAATAATTTATATGCTGTAGGCATTTACTATAATCGGGTAGATATGGGAGATACCATATTAATAACCAATAATACAGATACTGTATGGAGTATGAATATGTTTATAGTTAAATATAACACAGATGGTAATTTATTATGGGCAAAAAACACAACAGGAGTATGGTACAGTTCAGGAAGTGGTAATGGACCTTTAAAAAAAATAGCAGTAGATAATGATAATAATTTGATTATAACAGGACGATGTATTAATGAAATAGAATATTTTGATACAAATATTGTTATTACCACACTGGATTCTGCTCTTGTAACATATCCTTATCCATACTGGTATTATTATCATGCATCAATAGCTTTTTTGGCAAAATACAACCCTGAAGGAGAAAAAATATGGGTGAGGAAAATGGGCACAGGAGCGTATTGTAAGCCTTATTCTGTAGAAATAGACCATTCAAATAATATATTGATAATAGGATACTATTCTGATACAATATCTTTTGATTCAATAACTATTACACCAACAGGATACTGGAGTATTTTTATTACAAAGTTTAATAATAATGGAAAAGTTCAATGGGTTGAGAAAGCAGGAGGAAATAGCAGTGATAATAATGGATTTGATATAAAAACTGATAGTATAAATAATGTATATATAACAGGAGAAATGAGTGGGAGTAATGTTGAATTTGGAGGGAATATAGTATTTTTAGGAAGTTATTTGGAGGCATTTATTGCAAAATATGACAGCATAGGTAATTTTTTATGGGTAATTCCAATAGGTACATCTCATCATACAAAGGATGATCCACCTAATAATTTCGGCACCTCGATATATATTGATAATAATAATATATACTTATCAGGGTCATTTAATGATAGTCTTAATTTTGCAGGAACTATCCTTGAAAATAATTTTGGATGTTGTGATATGTTCTTATTAAAAATGGATTTAGATGGTAATGTTCTGAGAGCAGGGCAGTATAGCGAAGGGGAAGGATGGCTTTGTCCTCAGGAAATTACAATGGATAAAGACAATAATATATATTTTATCGGTTACTATCAGGTTAATGCTTATTACTACAAGATAATAATAGGAAAAACATCAGGTGATATACCAGTAGGTTGTATATTATTAACCAAAGACAGACCCAAAATATATGTATATCCCAATCCTTCAAATGGTTATTTTTATATTATTACAAACACGAATAATGAAGCAAATGCAGAGATAAGAATATATGATTTATACGGAAAACTTGTTTATAGCAATCTTGTAAAACTAACAGGTAAACAAGTTCGGATAAATACCGGCTATTTACCCGGTGGTGTGTATATTTTAAGGATTACAGGGAACAGTTTATCCAAAACTTTAAAAATCATTATAAAATAATTTTAACAATTTTAAAAAAATATAAATAAATTATGAAAAAATTAATTACACTAATAATTGTAATGACAAGTATATTGCAATTAACAGCACAAAATATTGAAAAAAAATTTATAAATTTGCAAAATAGTAATAGTATTTTAAATGATTGGGAAAAACCTAATTGGGGCGGAGAACCATTATTTGGTGATGAATTTGGCCCTACTATTGAGATTAGCAATCCTTATTCATATCCGTATCATGATAATCCAAACCTGGATATGGTGAATGAAAAATGGCACTGGTGCCCCAGTTGGGGTATAGCAGACTATAATGCTCCTTATTACTGCAAAAAAGATAACATTGAGACAACAGTTTATTCTGAACCTGATGCAAATAATTATATTAAGCTATGGAC
>Ga0265594_1000402_pt1 | contig 36390 bp, 34 predicted proteins | sample saktaG_11_FD_190147 | JGI IMG/M metagenome (GOLD analysis project Ga0265594, IMG submission 190147) | Saline water microbial communities from Sakinaw Lake, British Columbia, Canada - sak_2011_5_24_80m | ecosystem: Environmental > Aquatic > Non-marine Saline and Alkaline > Saline ... | reverse complement strand
TAAATTATTGGTCCAGGCCGGCGTTAATATTTTTGATTATACATAAACAAGGTAAAAAAGTAGCGAAAAATAAGATTGTTAAATAAGATGGCAGAAAAAATAAACAATTTAGAACAGCCGGAAATGATTTTTTCGGTAGGGGAGTATATTGAGGCGGTTAATTCGGTTTTAAAAAAACTCAAGGTAAAAATAACCGGCGAGGTTTCCAGTGTTAAGCTTGGGCCAACCGGCCATTGCTATTTTACTATTAAAGACAGCTCGCCGGACAAGCAGGGAAATAGCGCTTTGGATTGCATCATTTGGAAATATGATTATCAAATATGCGGCGTGAAATTAATTGAGGGTTTGGAAGTTATTTTAAGTGGAGAAGGTCGGGTTTATGAGGTAAATGGCCGTTTTAGTTTTGTGGCCAAAACCATTGAATTAAAAGGCGAGGGCGCCTTGAAAAAGGCCTACGAACAACTGAAAAAGAAGCTGGACGATGAGGGTATTTTTGCTCAAGAAAGAAAAAGGCCGTTGCCCGAACTCCCGCAAAAAATCGGCGTGATTACCTCAAAACACGGGGCGGTAATCAACGACTTGCTGACCAATTTAGGCCAGTTTGGCTTTATGATAAAAATGGTTGATTCAAGGGTTGAAGGACAGGAGGCAATAGGGGATTTATTAGGGGCGGTTAAGGCGTTCAGAAAACAGGACATAGATGTTTTAGTGGTAATGCGGGGCGGGGGCTCTTTGGAGTCATTGCAGGCCTTTAATAATGAAACGTTGGTTAGGGCGATTGTTGGTTTTCCTTGTCCGGTGATTGCGGCCATCGGCCATGATAAAGACGTGCCGTTGCTCGCCCTTGCCGCTGATTATATTTGTTCAACGCCGACGGCCGCCGCCAACATTATTAACAAGTCGTGGGAGACGGCTCTTTTAAAAATAGGCCAGCAGGAAAGTTTTATTTTTGGCAGGTTTGGTGAAATAGTTTTTAGGACGAAAAATGATTTGTTAAGATTATTCAACGATATATCCAGCCGTTTGGGCGAGTTTTTAACCAAGCATAAAAGCTTTGCGTTTGAGCTGAAAAATCATTTATTGAGAATAGAGCAAGGCATTTTGAATAGCAAAGCATCGTTGAAAAATTATCAGCAGAAGATTCAGAGCGGATTTTCCGCCAATTTGAAAGAGGTTATTCAGAGATTATGTTTTGCCGTCCAAGCCGTTAAAGCTCGGGACCCGCGAAATAATTTGGCCCTTGGTTATTGTTTAGCAAGAAAAAACGGCAAGATTGTTAAAACAGTCAATGTTTTAGAAGCCGGCGATAACTTTTTTTTGCAGATGGCTGATGGTATAGTGGATTCAACAGTTAAAAAAGTAACCACGAGGGCAGACCTCTAACATTTTTTATAAATATTTTTTCAATATAGGAGAGGTCTGCCCTCGTACAAAATATGGAAAAACAATTTAATCTAAAAGAATCATTGAAAAAACTTGAAGAAATATCAAAGTGGTTTGAAGCGCAAAAAGAAATTGACATTGAGGAGGGGATTAGCAGGGTGAAAGAGGCGGCTGATTTGATAAAGGCCAGCAAAGACCGTCTCCGCGCCATTGAGAACCAGTTTGAGGAAATTAAAAAAGAAATTACCGAAAGCGATAGTGAATAATTTTTTATGGAGCTAAAAATTCAAAAAGAAATATTTGAGGCATTTCCGGATTTTATTGCCGGGGTTGTTTTGATAAAAGGATGCGACAATCAGGGCGCTTTGCCTGAAATAGCCGGGCTTTTGAGAGCGGCGGAGAAAAATCAAGCCGAAAATTTTGCCCAGTTTAACACCCTTAGCCAGCATCCGCAGATTTCAAGCTGGCGTTTATGCTATCGCAAGTTTGGCGCCGACCCGCATCAATATCGTTGTTCAGTGGAAGCCATTGTTAGGCGAACGTTAAAGGGCGATCAATTGCCTAACATTAATAAGTTAGTTGATTTATATAATTATATTTCGCTTAAATATGTTTTGCCGGTGGGCGGGGAGGACATAGACAAAATAGTTGGTGATTTGTCTTTGGGCTTTGCCAATGGCGATGAACGATTCGTGCGGTTGGGCGGCGCCGAAAACGAGCCGCCGCAAAAAGGCGAAGTGGTTTATAAAGACAACGAGGGCGTGGCTTGCCGCCGTTGGAACTGGAGAGAGGCCGAGCGGACCAAATTAACCGAACAAACTAAAAACGCCATTATTGTAATTGAGGCCCTCTCCCCGGCCGGCAAAACCGAAGTAGAAACAGCCGCTAAAGAGTTGGCCGGTTTGATTAAACAATATTGCGGGGGCGAGGCGAGCTTTTACATAGCGGCCAAGGACTAAATGAAAATATTGGTAAAAGTTAAAACAAAAGCTAAAGAGGAGCGGATTGAGAAGGCGGGGGAGGGAATTTTTACTGTTTGGGTAAAAGAGCCAGCTGAAAAAGGCAGGGCCAATCTTGCGGTGATTAAAGCTGTGGCTAAACATTTTAAGGTGCCGCAAAGCAAGGCGCGTATTGTCGCGGGGTTGTCCAGCCGCCAAAAGGTTGTTATTGTTGATAAATAAATCTTTGTTTTGTTTATGAAGGTAAAAAATATTCTTATAGTCGGGGATGACGGTTACGATTCTATTGGCACTCGGGTTTTAATCCATTTTTTAAAGGATAAATTTAATTTAAAGATAGCTGCCACCAAAGAGCAGCAAAGCGGGGTAGGGGGCAAGATGACTTTGGCAAAAGAGGTAGGATGGGGCGAGGCGGCGGTAGACGGCGTTGATGCCCTGTGGGTTGATGGCACGCCCGTTGATGCCATTGAGTTTGCCCGAAACTATTTTAAGAAAAAATTTGATTTAGTTATTTCGGGCATTAATTTGGGGGCTAACGTGACTAATGGGATTATTTCTTCGGGCACGTTCGCCGTGGCTTTTAGGGCGCTTGCCTTGGAGATAGCCGATAAGGCCCTGGTGATGAGTTGGAATTGCCCGGATGATTTTTGGTGCCGCGAGGGTGACGCCAACGATGAGTTCAGAAGGTTTTTAGATTATCCCGGCTATCCGGCCGATAAGATTATTGAGCTGGCTTTTAAAAATGACTTTTGGGGCAGCGCCATTCTAAACGTTAATTTTCCTATCCAGAAAAGCGATAAAGCCGTTTTTACCAAATTGTTGTCCAATGGTTCTGATTTTTATAATTCATTCATTGAGATTAATGAAAAAAAACATTCCTATATTCATCCTTATGGAGTGGTGGAAGGCAAGGGGGACATAAACTTTGACGGGAACGCTTTGAGGGCCGGGTACATTTCAATAACCCCGTGCCGACCCGATTTTTTGAACGAAAAAGTTTATGAAAAATTAAAAGGTAAATCATTTGAGATTTAAAATTATGATAAGTTTTGAGGATTTTCAAAAATTGGATTTTAGAGTCGGGAGCGTTGTCGGTATTGAGAGGGTTGAGGGTTCTGATAAGCTTTTAAAATTACAGGTTGACTTAGGCCCGGAACTCGGCCAGCGGCAATTGGCGGCGGGCATAGCCAAGTTTTATCAGCCCGAAGAAATGGTTGGCAAGCAGATTGTGGTGGTGGTGAATTTAGAGCCAAAAGTTTTTAAGGGTTTGGAAAGCCAAGGTATGCTTTTGGCGGCTGACGATGGCCGGCCAACTTTGCTCGTGCCAGACAAGCCAATGACTAACGGCGCCAAAGTGCGTTAAAGAGTAATTCACCGGGGACGATCCCCGGTAAGCTCAATTAAAAAATATGTTAAATTTTGTGCCAGAGAAAATGTTTTTTACCAAAGGAGTTGGCGTTCGCAAAGACCGTTTGGCCTCTTTTGAAATGGCCCTGCGCAAGGCCGGCATTGAAAGATGTAATTTGGTAGCGGTGTCCAGCATTTTGCCGCCTAACTGCCGTATCTTGCAGGCCAGCCATGGCCGAAAAATGCTTAAGCCCGGCCAAATAACGTTTACGGTTATGGCCAGAAACGATACCAACGAGCCGAATCGTTTGATATCAGTGGCTATCGGTTTGGCCTTGCCTAAAGACCAAAGCGGCTATGGTTATTTATCCGAGCATCATTCTTTTGGCGAGACAGCCAAAAAAGCCGGCGACTACGCCGAGGACTTAGCGGCCACCATGCTTGCCACTACCTTGGGCATTGAGTTTGACCCGAATACTGCCTGGAACGAACGCAAGCAGGTTTACCAGGCCAGCGGCAAAATTTTCAAAACAACCAACATTTGCCAATCGGCCGAGGGCGACAAAAACGGCCTTTGGACCACGGTTGTGTCCGCGGCGGTGTTTGTGTCCTGATGTTTTTTTTCACAGGCCTTGTCCCGCTTTAGAGCGGGACAAGGCCTGTTCTTTGTGTTAAAGTGTAATAATATGAAGATTCTGTTATTGGGCGGCGATGAAAAAGTTTTAGAATCCGGGGGAGCCAGCCAGCAAAGGATGGCCTCTTACGGCTCTTTGGCTGAACAAATCCACATTTTGATTTTTTCGGGGAAACAATTGCCATTGCAACAAATTGGCAATGTTTTTATTTATTCAAGCACTGGGAACTGGCGATTGGCGCATTTTTTTAAGGCGTGTTTTTTAGCTAAGAAAATTATTATTCGTAATCACATAGACGTTATTTCCACGCAAGATCCGTTTGAGAGCGCTTTAATCGGTTGGTGGCAGAAAAAAACGCGCCGCGTTAAATTAAACGTTCAGGTTCACGGCGATTTTTTCAGCGAAGATTATTGGAAAAAACAGCGCTGGTTTAATTTCGTTCGTTATCATGAAGCCGCATTTGTTTTGAAAAAAGCCGATAGTGTTAGGGTGGTGAGCGAGCGGATTAAGAAATCACTGGTTAATAAATTCAAAGTTCCGGCCAAAAAAATTATTGTGGCGCCAATTTACTCTGACTTTTCCGGCTTTAACAAAGAGCCGCCCCAGCAGAAGAGCGGCCAATTTGTTTTTTTGACGGTGTCGCGTTTTACCAAAGAGAAAAACTTGCCCATGGCTTTGCGAGCGTTTGCCCGCTTGCGAAAAAACGATAAGGAGGCGGTGTTAAGAATCGCGGGCGAGGGCCCGGAGCGAAAAAATTTAGAGAATTTGGCCAAGAAATTAAGGGTACAGGAAAGGGTTCAATTTTTGGGATGGCTGGACAAGGAAAAGCTGGCCGCGCAATATGGCGGAGCTGATTGTTTTTTATTGCCTTCTGATTTTGAGGGCTGGGGCTTGGCGGCTTTGGAGGCGGCTTTTTTTGGTTTGGCCATTGTAATGACGAATGTTGGGATTTGTGGCGAGATTTTGCGGCCCGGCAGTGATGTCTTGAGCGTTGCGCCGCGCGATGAGGGCGGTTTTACCGCGGCGATGCAAAGGGTGCTGGATGATGAGGCCTTGCGAGCAAATTTAGGCCGCAATGCCAAACTTGCTTTAAGCGGATTGCCTACCCGCGGGCAAACAATGGAGCTTTATAAAAAAGCGTGGTTTATTGTATGAACAAAGAAACAAAAACTTGCCAGAATTGTCAAAAGGACTTCACGATAGAGTCCGAAGATTTTGATTTTTATGAAAAAATCAAAATGCCCCCGCCAACTTTTTGTCCGGAGTGTCGGCTGGTGCGGAGGATGTGCTTTCGCAATGAGCGAGCTTTGTATAAAAACAAATGCGAGCTTTGCGGCAAGCCAACTCTTTCCATTTATAATATTGACAGCCCTTTTCATATTTATTGTCATGATTGTTGGTGGTCGGATAAGTGGGAGGCCTCTGATTATGGTGTTGAATATGATTTTAATGAACCGTTTTTTGGAAAATTTGGCAAACTATCAGATATAGTGCCGAAATTGGCGCTTTCAGGCGCTAATATGGTTAAATGCGATTATTGCAATTTTTCAACAAACGAAAGGGAGTGCTATTTAAATTCCGCTTCAGAAGGCAATGAAAGAGTGATGTTTGGCAATCGGGTTATTTACAATAAGGACTCGTTTGACCTTTATATAGGTGACAGGTGCGAGCTCTGCTACGAATTAGTGAACTGTTTAAAGTGCTATAAACTTTTTTTCGGCCGCAATTGTATTCAGTGTAGCGATTCCGCTTTTTTAGTTGATTGTTCAAATTGTATGAATTGTTTTGGTTGTATTAATTTGCGTAACAAACAATATTGTATTTTCAACGAGCAATATACAAAAGAACAATATCAAAGTAAATTGCAAGAATTAAAAAACAACAGCTTTGAAGTTTTTAAGAAAATAAAAAAGCAATATAGTGAATTTGTTTTGCAACATCCTCGTCGCTTTGCCACTATTATTAAATCAATTCAGGCCACGGGGGATAATATAAGGTATGCTAAAAATTGTCATTTTTGCTTTGATGTTGTTGGAAATCCATCGGCCGAGGATACTAAGTTTGCGATTTGGGCGGGTGAGAATTTAAAAGATTCCTATGATGTTGGGCCGGGAGTTGGCATTGGCGTTGAAAGATGCTATGAAATATTTGATTGCACACAAAATAGTCGCTTGCTTTCTTGTCATACAGTTTATAATTCTGTGGATGCTTTTTATTGTATAAATTGCCACGCCTCTTCCCACCTCTTCGCCTGCATCGGCCTGCGCAATAAGCAACACTGCATCCTCAACAAACAATACACCAAAGAGGAATACGAAGCCCTAGTCCCCAAGATTATCTCCCATATGAATGATATGCCCTACACCGACAAGAAAGGCAGGGTCTACAAATACGGGGAGTTCTTCCCAACCGAGCTCTCACCCTTCGCCTACAACGAAACCATAGCCCAGGAATACTTCCCCCTGACCAAACAACAGGCCCAAGAGCAGGGATATTTATGGAAAGACCCCGAACCCCGTAACTACCAGATAACCATCAAATCCCAAGACCTCCCCGACAACATCAAAGATGTTGAGGACTCCATATTAAAAGAGATAATTGAATGCGCCCACCAAGGACAATGCCAAGAACAATGTACCGAGGCCTTCCGCATCATTCCCCAAGAGCTGGCCTTCTACCGCCGCATGAACCTCCCCCTGCCAAGATTGTGCCCTAACTGCCGTCATTACCAACGCCTCAAACAGAGAAACCCCCTCAAGCTCTGGAAACGCCAGTGTATGGCCCCGGGCTGTTCCAATACCTTTGAAACCAGCTACGCTCCTGACCGGCCCGAGATTGTTTATTGCGAAGCTTGCTACTTAAAAGAGGTAGTTTAGCAAAATGACTAATATTAGGATTTAGACCTTTTCATTATGTTTATTTTTATTGTTTCCCGCGATTGGCGAAATATTTATCTTAATAATTTGGAGAGTTTTAAGGCGAAATTGCTTCGTGATGGGTTTAATTTAGATAAAGACAGATTTTTTATTGTCGCGGCCAACAAGCGGTATTTAGGTTATGAAAAAATTAACGGGCAGTTTTCTGTTTTTTATTTGATTTGCCCGCAAATTTTAATGCCGGTGTTTATGGCTATTGCTTCGGTGATTTTTTTTATTCGCGCGATTGGCAAAAAGCCGGATATTTGCTACGCCACCACGCCATTTTTTGTTTTATCTTTTTGGCCTTGCAAGTATTTTTTGGGCCTGCCCTTGTTTTGTAATTATGTAAGCTCGGTTTCGGACATTATCAAGCAAAAAGGCGGGACAAAACGAATATTAACGGCTAAAGCGGTAGGTATCTGTGAATTTTTGGGCGCTAAAATGGCAGATGTTCTAATGCCTAACTGCCAATGGACCAAAGAAAAGCTGCTACAATGGAAAACTCAGCCATCAAAAATTGTTTTCCGGCCGGTAAGGCCGCCTTATATACCGCCTATTAGCTCCGAGCGGTTAGCCGAATTGAGGAGGCGGCACAACCTGACGGCTAAAACAGTGATTTTTACCGCCAGCCGTATGGAGGGAGAAAAAAATTTAGAGTTAATGCTAAAGGCCTTAGCGAGCATTAAAAGAAATGACGTGGTTTGGCTATTGGCTGGTTTTGGTTCGCTTGAAACGGCGTTGAGAAAGCTGGTTAAAGAGCTTGGCTTGCCAGAAAGAGTAATTTTTCTTGGTTACGTTGACCGGGTGGCTATTTGGCACTATTATGATTTATGTTCCATTTTTATTTTGCCGTCTTTGTCCGACAGCAGCCCCACCGTGGTTTTAGAAGCAATGTTAATGAAAAAAGCCGTGATTGCCTCTGATATTCCCGGCAATGAGCTGATAATAGACGGGCAGACAGGGCTTTTAATAAACCCTTTATCGGCGAGTGATTTAACGGAAAAAATTAATTTATTGCTTGATGATGAGAGCCTAAGAAAACGATTGGCCCAAAGCGGCAATGAAAACGCCTTAGCTTATTTACGGCAATATAAAAGCATTGAGCAAATTTATCAGTATTATTTATCCAAACTATGAAAATTTTAAGCATACACGACGGCCACAACGCGTCAGCCGCGGTAATTGAAGACGGCGTAATTTTGTCGGCTGTTTCAGAGGAACGGCTCAACCGCCTTAAGTTTTTTGCCGGCTGGCCGCAAAAAGCCATTGACCTGGTTTTGCGATTAGCCGGAACAAATCTGAAAGATGTTGATGTTATCACCGTGTCGCACCTTGGAATTTTTTCTTACATTAAGAGAAAACTTTCTCTAAAATCAACCTATGCTTCGGGCCGGCCAAAGATTATTTTGGGGCATCTATATCATATTTATACCGTGGCCAAAAGGGACTTAAAGATTCGCTGGTTTGTTAAATCGTTTGCTACAAAAAAGTTTTTCTTTTGCGATCATCATTTGGGCCACGCCGCTTCCGCTTATTATTGTTCGGGTTTTGACGCGGCGTTGGTTGTAACTATTGACGGCCAGGGCGATGGGCTTTCACACACTGCTTGGGCGGTAAAAAGCGGGGAGTGGCAAAAGATTGCGCAAGGGGGTTCGGAAGAATCATTGGGCGCTTTTTACGCGGCTATTACCGAGGGTTTGGGCTTTAAGCCCAATAGGCACGAAGGCAAGATTGTCGGTCTGGCGGCTTTCAGCGACGGCAAGTTAAGAAATAAACTGGAGCCGTTGGTTGTGATAAGCCAAGATAAAATGCGTTTTAAGCGGCAAGGCCGCAAGGAAATGATAGCTAAAGTCCAGCAATGGAAAGGGCAGGGGTATTCGCGGGAAGATATTGCCGATTACGGCCAAAATTTATTGGAAGAAATGGCTATCCCGCACATTCAGGCCTTAGTGGAGAAAACCGGCTTGAAAAAGCTGGCCTTGGTTGGCGGGGTTTTTGCCAACGTTAAACTAAATCAGCGCGTTGTTGAACAATGCGCCGTTGAAGAAATTTTTGTTCAACCGGCCATGGGCGATGAGGGGATTGTCTTGGGTTCGGCTCTGCATTATTATTGGCAGGGACAAATTAAACGAGGCAAAAAATATCAGCCCGCTGTTTTAAAAAACGTTTATTTCGGAAACGGTTGCGCTTCAGATGAGCTGGAGGCCTTAATTAAAGAAGTTAAAGATGATTATAAAGTGGAACGCGTGGAAAATTTGGAGCAGAGAGCGGCGCGGTTGGTGGCCGATGGCCAATTAGTGGGTTGGTTTGACGGCCGAATGGAATTTGGGCCGCGGGCTTTGGGCTCGCGAAGTATCTTGGGCGACCCGAGAAATAAAAAGATTAACGATATCCTAAATGAACGGTTGCGCCGGAGTGAATTTATGCCGTTTGCCCCGTCTGTTTTGGCTGAATACGCCAATGAAATCTTTGAAAAGACCGAGGCGGCTTTTCACGCCGCGGAATTTATGACCATTACCTTTAACGTGAAGCCGGCGTGGCAAGAAAAAATTTCAGCTATTGTGCATATTGACGGCACTTGTCGGCCGCAACTGGTTAAAAAAGAAATTAACCCTCGTTACTGGCAGGTGATTGACGAGTTTCGCAGGATTACCGGCGTGCCTTTGGTTTTAAATACCAGCTTTAATATTCACGAGGAGCCGATTGTCGCTACTTTATATGACGGCTTGCGTTCTCTGAAACAAGGGGCGGTAGATTACGTGGCTATCGGGCGTTATTTGATAACTAATAATTAATAACTAATAATTGATATGTCGTCTTTAGGCGAGCTTTATTCAAACCATAACAGCCAGCAGCGGGGCAGGGGATTTGTGATTTTCGGCAAAGAGCGAGGCGAGCTTTTTGCTAAGTGGTTGGGCCAGGGCAAAAAGATTCTTGATTTGGGCTGTCGTGATTGCGCTTTAGCCGGTTATTACGTGAACGGCAATAAAATTTTGGGTTGTGATATTGACCAGGGCGCTTTGGATATTTGCCGTAAAAATCCCAATATTGAAACAAAGTTAGTGGATCTTAACGGCGATTGGGGCATAGCGAGCGAGAGTTTTGACGCCGTGGTGGCCGCTGAATTGCTGGAGCACCTTTATTACCCGGAAAAAATTTTGCGAAAGATATATGGCGCCCTGAAGCCAGGCGGAATTTTTGTCGGCTCGGTGCCGCACGCTTTCAGTTTGATTAACCGCCTGCGGATTTTATTTGGCAAGAAAGAGGGCACGCCATTGGCCGACCCCACGCACATTAACCATTTTTCTTATAAGGAGTTTGAGAAAATGCTTAAAAACAATTTCAGCGAGGTGGAGATTATACCTTTTACCCGTTTTAAATTATTGGGTAAAATATTTCCGCGATATTTTTCTTTTTTGTTATTATTCAAGTGTAAAAAATAAGTATGGTTGAGCTAAAGAAATTAAATGTTTTGGTTTTTACGCAAAAAGTTGACATAAACGACGATGTGTTGGCGGCTTTTTATTATTGGTGGGAGGGACTGGCGCGGAGGGTTAATCAGCTTAAAATTGTCTGTCTGTTTGAGGGCGAGCATTATCTGCCCGATAACGTAAAAGTTTTTTCTTTGGGCAAAGAGGATGCCCCTTCTAAGATGAAATATATCTGGCGGGTTTATAAATACTTTTGGCCTCTGCGAAAAACAACCGACGTGATTTTCGTTCATATGAACGAGGTTTATATTTTTTTGCTTTGGCCGCTCGCCAAGCTTTATAAAATTCCCATTGTTTTTTGGAAAGCCCACGGAGGCAAACTGCCCCATATCAAGAAAGCCATTTTTATGAGTGACAAGATTGTCACTTCGGGCGATAAAACCTTTGAGTATGATACACCCAAAAAAGTAATTATTGGGCAGGGAGTCAATGTGGGCCTTTTCCAGTCGTCTCAAAACGCGGCAAGCGCGGTGGGGGATAGCGAGTTTAAGGTTTTGGCGGTTGGCCGCCCCTCAATCGTGAAGCATTATGATGTTTTAGTGGAAGCTGCTAATATTTTAATTAATCAGCAAGGCCGAAGGGATATTTTTTTTAAGATAGTCGGCAATAGCCAAAACGAGAAAGAGGCCAAGCATCAAAAAGTTCTGGAGAGGAAAATCCAGGAATATAATTTGGGCGATTACGTAATTATGGCTCCGGGCGTATCTTTCAGCCAAATCAGGCAGGAATACGAGAAATGCTCGTGCCTGGTGAATCTAACCGACCCGGCTAGCTTGGAAAAGGTGGTTTTGGAAGCAATGGCTATGGAAAAACCGATTATAACTTCCAACGAGGCATTTTGGCCGTTTTTTGAGGGCTTGGAATCTTTAAAAGCGGCAAAAAATAATCCACTTGACCTGGCCGAAAAGATAAAACATTTGGCCGCCCTGCCTTTGCCCGATAGATTGGCTATCGGCAAAAAATTGCGGGCCATTGTCGCCGCTGAACACAGCGTGGATCACTTAATTGATAATTTATTGGCAGTTTTCTATGAAGGAATTAAGCGATAATGAAATAGTGGAGAAATATTTAAAAGGCGACCAAGAGGCGCTGGAGGTTTTGATTAAACGGTATCTCAAACCGATTTACAGCTTTGTTTATAAGAATGTTGGCGATTCGGCCGCGACCGAAGACATAACCCAAGAGGTGTTCGTGAAGATGTGGAAAAATTTAAAGAAATTTAAGCGTGGCAGCAGTTTCAAATCTTGGATTTTTACCATTGCCAAAAACACTGCCATTGATTTTTTGCGCAAGAAAAGAACCGTGCCGTTTTCAAATTTTGCGAATGAAAATGGCGGCAATTCCATTATGGACGCGCTTGCTGACCGCGAGCCCTCGCCTTTGGAAGTGCTGGAGCAAAAAAATACCGCCGCGATTATTGCCAAGGCCGTGAATAAACTTTTGCCAAAATACCGCGCGGTTATCTCTCTTCGCCATAATAGCCAGCTTACCTTTAGCGAAATCGCTAACCGGCTTGGCGAGCCGCTCAATACCATTAAAAGCCGTTACCGCCGAGGGCTGCTTACGCTTAAAAAATTAATAATTAATTATTAATAATTAATGATTGCAGGAAGGGGCGCACCAAAAGGCGCGCCTTTTTCGTATTAGTAAATATGAATGAGCAATCTTTATTTGAAAAAATTATGCTCCGCATCAGAGCGGAGCGCGAAAGAATGGTTCTAAGGCGAAAGATTATCGGCTTTTCGTTTGTTTTGGCTGTTTCTGCTCTTGGCTTGATTCCCGCAGCAAAAATGGCTTACTCGGGTTTTGTCGGCTCTGGATTTGTTCAGTTATTTTCCTTGGCGTTTTCGGACACTTCAATAGTTATGTCTTATTGGAGGGATTTTGTTTTATCTTTATTGGAGTCGTTGCCGATAACCGGTTTGATGGCGGCGGGGATTGCTTTATTTTTTCTTTTGGGCTCGCTTAAATTTTTATCTAAAAACATTAAAGGTTTAAGTTATTCAAAACAATTATTAATTAATGGTTAAATTTATGAATATTGACAAATTTTTTCAATCAAAAACGTTCAAAACAATTTTATTAGGAATCGGCGGGTTGATTGCTCTTTTGCTTGTTTTCAAAACGGGAATGATGGTGGGCTTTCAAAAGGCGAATTTCTTTTGCCGTTGGAGCGACAATTATCACCAAAATTTCGGCGGGCCCAGAGGCGGTTTTCCTGGCGGTCTTGGCGACAAGGATTTTATGGAAGCCAACGGCGCGGTGGGCCAGATAATCAAGGTTGCCACTTCATCATTGGTGATTAAGGGGCGGGGAGACGTTGAAAAGGTTATTTTGGTTAACGATGATACGATTATTAATCGGCTCAAAGAAACCATAGCAATAGACGCTTTAAGGGTTGACGATACGGTGGTGGTAATAGGCGAGCCGAACAATGACGGGCAGATAGAGGCGAAGCTTATCAGGGTTATGCCCGAACCGTCCATAGGCATGAAAGTTGACGGTATGCCCAAGCGGTTTTTAAGATAAACAATATGCTTAAAAAATTATTAAAAATCGTTAAAAAGAGAAAAGCCATTTCAGCGATAGCCGTAATTTTAGTGTTTATCGGCGGTTATTTTGGCTACAAGGCCATTAAGGGGAACGATGCTGCCGTGAGCTATGTTACGTCCGCGGTGGAAAGAGGAACTATTGTGGTCGCGGTGTCGGGTAGCGGTCAGGTGGCCGCGGTCAATCAGGTGGACGTCAAATCAAAAGCGAGCGGTGATGTGTCTGCTGTTTACGCTGCGCCCGGCCAGGAAGTAAATTCCGGGCAGCTTATCGTCCAACTAAGCACCTCGGACGCGGCTAAGGCGTTAAAAGACGCCCAAACGAATTTAGAAACAGCCAATCTGGAGTTGGACAAGTTGCTCCAGCCCCCCGACGAACTCACCTTATTCCAAGCCGAGAATGCCTTAGTCCAAGCGCAAAATTCCAAGCAAAGCGCTCAAGATGATCTTAGCAGGGCCTACGATGATGGCTTTAACACAACGGCTAACGTATTTCTTAACCTGCCTACTGTTATGAGCGGGATGAATGACATCCTTTTTGGCCATAGTTTCAGCGAGACCCAATTAAATTTGGCTTATTACGCTGACGTGGCGGGCAGCTATGATGTTAATGCCAGCAAGTATAAGGACGCCGCCAATGCGGCCTACGAGAACGCTCGCGAGCAATATGATAAAAATTTTTTGGACTATAAATTGGCCAGCCGATTTTCAAGCACCAGCACGGTTATAGCCCTGATTGACCAAACATACGAAACAAGCAAAAGCATAGCTGAAATGGTGAAAAGCGCCAATAATTTAATTCAGTTTTATCAGGATAAGCTCACTGAACGCGGTTTAAAGCCCGTCCAGACATCTACCACCCATATTACAACCCTTAATTCCTATACCGGTATGGTGAACAACGATCTTTCATCCTTACTTTCCGCTCAACGTTCTATTGATAATTCTATAGACGCCATTGCCGCGGCCGAACGTTCTATTGAAGAGAAAATTTTATCTTTGGCCAAAGTGAAAAGCGAGCCCGATGAGTTAAGCGTTCGCGCCAAAAACATCGCTATCCAGCAAAAAGAAGACGCCCTGGCAACAGCCCAGCAAACATTAGCTGAGTGTTCCGTGAGAGCTCCTTTTGGCGGGGTTATTGTTAAAGTGAACGTTAAAAAAAGCGACTCGGTTTCGTCCGGCGCGGCCTTAGCTACCTTGGTTACCAAACAGAAAATCGCGGAAATTTCTTTGAATGAGATAGACGTGGCCAAGGTAAAGGCGGGCCAAAAAGCTACTTTAACTTTTGACGCCATAGATGATTTGGGGCTTACGGGCGAGGTAGTTGAAGTTGATAGCTTGGGTTCGGTATCGCAGGGAGTGGTAACTTACAATATTAAAATCGCTTTTGACACTCAAGACGACAGAGTAAAGCCCGCTATGAGCGTTTCCGCTAACATAATTACCCAGGCCAAGGCGGACGTTCTTTTAGTTGCTAATTCGGCCATTAAAACCAGTGGCAATCAAAATTACGTGGAAATGCTTGATGAGGCGGCTTCCGAGGAACAGCTTTTACAACAGCCGGTTGAGCTCGGCCTGAATAACGATTCGTTCACGGAGATTATAAGCGGGCTTAATGAGGGCGACCGAATTATAACGCAAACAATCGCGGTTAATAGCGCGCAAAAAAGTCAATCACAGCAAAACGCGGCCGTTAGGATTCCCGGCCTTAGCGGCGGCGGGTTTGGCGGCCGGTAGTTCTTAAAATTCTAACAGCTTGATATGGCAATTGAATGCAAGAACATAACTAAAGTTTACAAAACCGGCGCGGGCGAAACAGTCGCGCTTAAAGGCGCTTCTTTTAATATTGGCGATGGCGAATTTGTGGCCATCATGGGGCCGTCGGGTTCGGGTAAGTCAACTTTAATGCACATACTTGGGGCATTGGACACCCCAAGCCGCGGCACTTATTTTTTAGATGGCCAGGATATTTCTAAATTATCGGATGATGAGTTGGCGGACATAAGAAAAAACAAAATTGGCTTTGTTTTTCAATCATATAATCTTTTGCCCAGAGCAACCGCGTTGCGCAACGCGGCTTTGCCTTTAATGTATGCCGGTATGGCGCGGGAAAAACGCGAAAAAAAAGCCGAAGAGGCCTTGCTGGCCGCCGGGCTTTCCGAGGATCGTTGGGGGCACCTTTCCAATCAGCTCTCGGGCGGGCAGATGCAAAGGGTGGCTATTGCTCGGGCGTTAGTTAATAATCCGTCAATTATTTTGGCTGACGAACCAACCGGCAACTTGGATACCAAAACCGGCGAGATTGTGCTGGACACTTTTCAGCAATTAAACAGCAAACATGGCCGTATGATTATTCTTATCACTCACGAACGCTATGTGGCCGAGCACGCCCAACGGATTATCCATATTCGCGACGGAGAGATTATAGATGATGAGAAAAATATCAAACGCCGCGTTGTTAATAATCACCAATTATGAGTGTAAGCGACATATTTAGGGAAACATTTTCAGCTGTAACCGTAAATAAAGCGAGGTCAGGGCTTACCATCCTTGGCATTGTTATTGGCATCGGCTCGGTTATCGCGATGGTTTCTATCGGCCAAGGGGCACAGAGCTCAATTGAAGAAAGCATTCAATCAATTGGCTCCAATTTAATTATGGTAATGCCGGGGTTCCAGCGCGGCGTTGGCGTTCAAGTGTCCTCTGGCCGGGGCTCGGCCCAAACACTAACCCAAGCGGACGCGGACGCCATACAGCAGGAAATAACATTGGCTAAAGCCACGGCTCCGGAAATATCAAGAAGATATCAAGTGACGGCCAAGGGCAAAAACACCAATACATCCGTGTTAGGCACGGTTGCCGCTTACACCGAAGTAAGAAATGTTCAAATTGGCGCCGGAGTTTTTATCTCCGACCAAAATATACGAAGTTTATCAAAAGTGGCGGTGCTTGGCCCAACAACGCGAGATGACCTGTTCGGTGAGGGCGTTGACCCTATCGGCCAAACGATACGTATTAATAAGGTTGATTTTAAGGTAATCGGTGTTGCCGAATCAAAAGGCGGCACGGGATTTAGTAATCAAGACGATGTGATTTTTATTCCTCTTTCCACTGCCCAACGTTTCTTGGCTGGCGATAATTACGTAACAACGATTAGCGTTGCAGCTGCCAACGCGAATGAAATGGCAACTGTTCAGCAGCAGATTACCGATTTGCTGCTGCTGCGGCATAATATTGCCAACCCCCAATTAGCTGATTTTCAAGTGTTAAACCAGCAGGACATTGTGCAAACCGCCTCGTCGGTTACCGACACGATGACTATTCTATTGGCATCAATAGCGGGCATCTCGCTTATTGTGGGGGGCATTGGCATCATGAACATGATGCTCACCACCGTTACCGAGCGTACTCGCGAGATTGGCTTGCGTAAAGCCATTGGCGCCAAAAAAAGAGATATTAGCGCGCAATTTTTAGCGGAAGCGGTCATGCTTACTTTCTTAGGCGGCTTTGCGGGAATTGTTTTGGGCGCTTTAGCGGCTTTTCTTGTTTCGCGTTTCGCGGGCGTCGCGACAAAAGTTTCGTTGCTTTCTATTGTTTTGGCCTTTGGTGTGTCCGCGGCCATTGGAATTATATTTGGCTTTTATCCGGCGCGAAGGGCCGCCGGGTTAAATCCGATAGAAGCGTTGAGGTATGAGTAATTCACTGTCATCCTGAGGCACCAGCCGAAGGATCTCAATGGTTGAGACCCTTCGGCTATCGTCTAAGGGCGACACTGCGTGTCGGATTCTTCGGCCATTAGGCCTCAGAATGACACAGGCGCGTAAGTTCTATAAATAATTAATAATTATAAAATATGAATAAAACATTTATAGTCGTAGTTATCGCAATTTTAGCAGTTGGTTCGCTTAGCTTTTACGCTGGTATGAAATACAGCCAAAGCAAGAGTTTGGCGGGCGGGGGATTTGCTAACCTTACCTCGGAACAAATGGCAGCTCGTTTTCAGCAGATAGGGGGCGCTGATGTTGGAGGACAAAGAGGAGTCCGAACTGGCAGCGGTTTAGCCGTTGGAGAAATTATATCCAAAGATGCCGATAGTATCACAGTAAAACTCAATGATGGCGGTTCTAAAATCGTGTTTTTTTCTGCCTCCACTCAAGTGATGAGGTTTTCTGCCGGCTCGCCAGCCGACCTTGTCCTTGGCGAGAATATCACCATAAACGGCGCGGCCAATCAGGATGGCAGCGTCACCGCCCAAACAATCCAGATAAGGCCCGAAGCAGCCAAGCCGAGCTCTTTACCCGCGGCCGAATAGTTTTTTATGATAAAAAGCCCCCTCCTTCTTGAAGGAAGGGGCTTTTAAAATGCAATTCTTTGTGGTTAGATAGAAATAATATGCGACTAATTGCTTTAGGGCTTGATGGGGCGGGGTTCAATTTGTTGCAGCCCTGGCTGGATCAGGGCTTGCTGCCCAATTTGGCGGCCATACAAAAAAAGGGGGTTTCCCACCCCTTGAATGTTTGTTTGCCTCCGGTTACCTCGCCCAACTGGAAGTGTTTTTCAACCGGTAAAAATCCGGGCAAGCTGGGCGTTTTTTGGTGGGAAAACATTGACATTGAAAAGCAAAAAATAACCGTGCCGACCTCAAGCGATTTTTATGGGCAAGAAATTTGGGATATTTTAGGAGCGGCGGGCTATAAAGTTGGCGTTTTGAATATGCCAACCTGCTATCCGCCCCGCGAGGTGAATGGTTTTATGGTGGCTGGGGGGCCGGACGCTTTGGAAAGCGGTTTTGCCTGGCCCGACGGGCTGGAAAAGGAGCTCAAAGAAAAATATCAATGGAGGGTGTTGCCCAAAACCATTGATTCCTTAAATGCGAACAATCAGGCGGCCCTGCGAGAGATTTATGACTTGATAGAAAAGCGATTTGTTGCCGCGATTGATTTGGCAAAAAAATATCAGCTGGATTTTCTGCAAGTAACCGTTTATCTGGTTAATGTTTTACGGCATTTTTTCGCTGTTGGCGAGCCGATTTTGCAAGCATGGCGGCTCATTGACCAGGGCATAGGAAAAATAGTTCAAGAATTTCCCGAAGCCGATTGGATTATATTTTCCGACCATGGTTCGGGCGAGATAAAAGTTAAGTTTAACGTCAATCAATGGCTGAAGGAGCAGGGTTATTTAGTTTTAAAAGACAGCCAAAGGGATTTTCAAAAAAATATTTGGCTGAAAATGGGCTTGCACCAAGGCAATTTGTCAAAGACAGCCGCTCGTTTGGGCCTGAAAGATTATTTAAAAAAGCATTTTCCCAAATTGAAGTTTTTATTTCCCACTCCTTCGGGCGCCTCCGCTAAAACAGCCAAAGAGGGCCTGATTGACTGGGAAAAAAGCCTGGCTGTGGCCAGCGGCCAGGGACCGATTTACATCAATTATCAATTATCAATTATCAATTATCAATCATTAAGGGAGGAGATTATTTATAAACTGGAAAATTTACAGTATAACGGGGTGAAGATTGCCAAGAAAGTTTATCAAAAGGAGGAAATTTATTCGGGAGAATTTTTAAATAAAGCGCCGGATTTGATTATTGATCAAGGGGAGGGGACGCACATCTCCGGCGCCATTGGGTTTAAGGATGTTTTTGAAGCGCCGCGAAAATGGATGGGCGAAAACCAGCGAGTTGGCATTTTCTTGGCGGCCGGGCCGTCGTTTGCCCCCGGCAAATTAGAAAGAGCGGATATTCTGGACATCGCTCCAACCATTTTGCAAATTTTCGGCTTACCGATTCCCGAGGATTATGACGGCAAGCCATTGTTATGAAAAATTTTAAGCATAAAATAAGGGATTTATTGATTCTTCTGACTTATTATTCCGGCTTACCCGCCTTAAAGGTTTGGCTTTGTTGTTGCTTAAAAATTCCTTTATTAAGAGTAGCCGCTTTTCATGAAATAAAAGACGATGAAGCCGGGAGCTTTCAAGAAAAACTGATTTTTTTGAAAAAAAAGTTTAATATTATTTCGTCTGTTGATTTTTTAGCCAGTAATTTTTCTAACGATAAAGTTAATTTGCTTTTAACCTTTGACGATGCTTTTGAGAGTTGGCGAAAAAATGTTTTACCGATTCTAAAACAAGAAAATTTATCGGCAGTTTTTTTCTTAGATGGTAGGGGATTGGCGTTGGCGGGGGCTTTGCGAGAGAGCGGTCAGACAATCGGCGGGCACACTGTTGGCCACAAACGTTTAACGAAAGTTTTACCAAGCGAAATGGCCTTTGAGATAGCCGAGAATAAAAAACAGTTGGAAGAGACAGCCGGCCAAAAAATTGTTTTTTTTGCCTATCCTTTCGGCGATAAACAAAGCTTCAACCAAGTCGTTGTTGACGAAGTTAAAAAAGCCGGCTATCAATACGGCTTTACCATTTTACCCGGCTTTAATAAACTAAAAACTAACCATTATTTGTTGCATCGGGACAGTATTGACGTGAAGTGGAGCAAAAAATTTTTAAAGATGTGGTTTTACGGCGCTTACGATTACTGGAAGTCATTACTTAATTTTTTGGGGCGAGGAAAGTAATTTCGCGGAGCCGCTCGCCCCACCCAACAATGAAACACTTTCTCAAAAATTTAGCTGCCGTTTTTTTAAATGCCCTTGCTTTTTTAGCTCCCAAGCATAAGGCGGTGATTTTGATGTATCATTCTGTCGGGCGCAATAATGTTTTTTCTACGGTTTCGCCGGAGGATTTCGCGCGGCAAATGAATTTTTTAAAAAAAGGCGGCTATAATGTGATTGGGCTTGGCGACTTGGCGGATATTTTGGAGCAGAAAAAAGAAATACCAAGCAAAACAGTAGTTTTAACCTTTGACGATGGTTATCGCGACAATTTTATTTACGCTTGGCCGGTTTTAAAAGGGCATAATTTTTCCGCTACCATATTTTTAACTACCGGCTTGGTTGGCGGGGTTAAAATTAAAAAAACCGGCCAGCCAATGAGAATGCTTAATTGGCTGCAAATTGATAAAATGTTTACGTCCGGCTTGATTGATTTTCAGCCGCACACGGTAAGCCACCCTCGCTTAACAAAAATTTCTCAAGGGGAGGGGGCGGGCGAGATTCTTGATTCGCGAAAAGCCATAGAAGACCAATTAGCCAACCAGCCCCGGCTTTTCGCCTACCCGTATGGGGATTATAGCCCGGCCATTGTTGATATTTTAAAAAACAACGGCTTTACCGCGGCCGTGACTGTTAAAGAAGGCATAGTAAAAAATAACAGCCGAACTTTAGAACTAAAAAGAAAGAGCGTTAATCAAAAAACAAATATCATTCAATTTAGAAGCAAGATAAATTTTGGTTTGTTATGAATGTCGCGAATTTTGAAAATGAAAAATGGCGGGAAAAAAAGCAGGGGATTAATTTTCGTCTCAAGACCGCTTTGGGCATGATTGAGAAAGGGCCCATACTGGACTTGGGTTGCGGTGATGGCATTTTTTTGGAACTGCTCAAAGAAAAAGGCATCGCGGGGGAGGGCTTGGATATTTCTGAAGTGGCGGTGGAAAAAGCCAAAAACAAGGGGTTCTTAGCCAAACAGTTTGATTTTGGCGGGAGCCCTCTGCCGTTCGCTGATGGCGCGTTTGCTTCAGCGGTTTTGTTGGATGTTTTAGAGCATTTGTACCAGCCCCAAAATGTTTTGCGGGAGGCCGGCCGAGTGGCTCGCGAGGTAGTGGCGGCTGTGCCAAACTTCAATTCTTTGCCCGCCCGGCTGCAGGCGCTAAGGGGTCGGGCGCCCGAAAACAATCTGCCCAAGAAAGGGCATATTTATTGGTTTAATCTTAGTGTTTTGGAAAATCTCTTAAAGGAAAGCGGTTTGGCGATTGCTGAAATGAAAACCAATACTATTTTTGAAAATAGGTTTTTATTGAAAGATATTTTTAAATTATTGGCAAAAGTTTTTCCCAGTTTGTTCGCTTTATCCTTTGTTGTTAAAGCCAAAAAATTATGAGCGGCCATAAAAGCATTTATCGGGTTCTATCGCGGGCAATCCTTAAAACACATTGTCCGCCTTTGACGGGCCGCGTGATTGATTTGGCAAGCGGCGGCCATAGCGATTACCGCTATTTTTTAAATTTAAGCAAGGAAGCTCAATATATAACCTCTGATATTAAAAAAGAGGAAAGGGTGGATGTTGTTTTGGATTTAACCCAAAAACTGCCCTTTGAAAGCGGCTCGTTTGACGCGGCTTTGCTTTTTAATTGTCTTTATATTTTTGAAAACCCGGGAGATGTTTTAAAAGAAGTTAACCGCGTTGTGAGGCCGGGCGGTTTTCTGCTCACCCTCACCCCTTTTGTTTTTAACGAAATACCCGAGCCCGTTGATTATTGGCGATTTACCAGCCAGGGGCTGATGAAAATTTTAACCCAAGCCGGTTTTAAAGAAATTGAAATAATACCTTTTGGCGAACGGTTTTCCGCGGCTGTTTCGCTTCTGAATAAATTTTTGATTTTTGACTTTTTCAAACCTTTCGTCTATTGGCTGGCTGTTCAGTTTGATAAAATAGTGCCCAAAAATGTTAAAAAAAATCACCCTTGCCCTCTGGGTTATTTGACGATTGCCCGGAGGTAGACCTCGTGAAAGAGGCTTGCCTCTCATTCTTTCATAGTTTTTTTATCATTATTAGGCCAACAACCGTGCGGATGATTTCCGAGGCTACTCGGGCCAAGATAATTCCTAAGATGCCCAACCAATAAAAACCGCCTACCAAAAGCAAAATGTCAAAGATGGCGGTTGGAACTTCCAAGCTGTAAATTTTTTTCGTGGCCATTTGGCTCGTTAAGGCGGTGCTGGAGATTGAATAGCCAATTCCCAACAGAGAAAGAGCGAAAATCTGCGAATAAAAAATAGATGCCTGATACTTTGGAAAGAAAATTTTAAAAACTATCGGCGCGGCCAATTGGTAAAAAAGCACCGCGGCAAAAGTTAAAAGGAGCAGTTTGAGAATCTTTGGTAAAAGATTTTTTTTAATTTCTTGAGAACTTTTCACGCTAAACTTAGGCAGGGCTAAGGGCGAAAGCATTTGCATGGGTTCTTTTAATTTTTCTACGGGCAAAAGGGCGAAGGTATACATAGCCAATTGGGCCGCTCCTAAGCTATGAAATACCAAGATTTGGTCAAGGTATTGGATTATTTGTCCTAAGAAATTAACAAACGTTAAATGAAAGCCGTATTTTTTGGTTTGAGGGTCTTCTTTTCTGTTGGGTTTTAATTTATTTTTGATTTGAAAATAGAAAACGCCATTAACAAGCGTTTCGGTTAAGAAATAAAGCCCCGCCAAACCAAATACTATAAGTTTGCTTTTGTCGGAGAAAAATAAAGCGGACAACAGGAAAGCGATTAGCGAAAAATTGGTAATTAAGCTTTGGCTGATTTGGTATTTGGAATTTAAGCGGAAGTTTTTTCGTCCGGGCAGAAAAGAGGCAATTAAGGAAAAGGCCGAACGAAAAGGCAAGACAAAGGAAATAAAAAAAAGCGGCAGGGCCAAAATATAGTTGCCCTGAAAAAAATAATAACCCCCTAAAATAATGACGCCTAATGATTGCAAGCAGCCAAACTTTATACGGGTTTTAGCCAGCGAGTAGTATCCGCCCTCAAAACCTCTGGGGACGGCTTGCGAGAGAGCGCTACCCATTCCCTTAAGGGTGAAAATACTCAAAAGGCCCGTCAAAGAGATGATATATTTGTAATTGCCGTAAAGCCCGGGATCCAGTAGATTGGCAAAGGCCACCGCGGCCAAAAAGGAGCCAACTGCCACCATTACTCTGGTTGAAATAAGCCAAAAACCGCCCTTGGCCAAATATATATTATCGGTTTGAGTGTATTTTTCGCTTCTTTTGAGTAAATGAAAGATTGTTTGCTTTATTGCCATTAGTCGTCAAAGTAGCCCAAACTTTTGAGCCGTTTCTTAACTTCTTCTCGCTCTGGTTCGGTTTGCGGGGCGTTTTCCGGCGGATTATTCCTTGTCTTAGCGTTTCTTTTGAGCAGTTTTTTAATTTTTTTAATTATTTTTTTCATAAAGAAGGGGTGAGAAAGGAAAGAGTTTAACTTTTTCCTTTCATTCGCCGCGAAAAATGATTTGAAAGGTTTTTAATAAAATGCCCAAATCTAAAAGAAAGGAACGGTTTTTCAGATAATAAAGATCATATTGGAATTTTTCCTGGCTGTCCATAGCGGTTCGAGCATAGCGGAATTTGATTTGCGCCCAGCCAGTAAACCCGGGTTTGATAATATGGCGCAAATTATAGTGAGGTATAGCCCTTTCTAATTTTTTTACAAACTCTGGCCGTTCGGGACGGGGCCCTACCAAAGCAATATCTCCTTTTATAACATTAAACATTTGAGGTAATTCGTCTATGTGAATCTTTCGTAAAATTTTGCCGATTTTAGTAGCCCGAGCATCATTGGCTTTGGCCCAAGCCGGCCCGGATTTTTCCGCGTCTGTTTTCATAGTGCGAAATTTATAAAGCCAAAAAGCCCTGCTTTCTTTGCCGGTTCTTTGCTGTTTGTAAAATATCGGGCCCTTGTCTTCTCTTTTAATCAGCAGCGCCAGTAGCGGCCAAGCCGGCGAGGTAATGATCATAATCAATAGAGCGAAAAAGACATCAGCGAGCCGTTTAATCTTGTCATAGACCTTTTTTTCTCCTTCGGCCAGATTGTTTAAAAACCATTCTTGATCAATAAAATCAACCGGAATTTTGTTGAAAAATATTTCATAAGCGGAGGCCAAGTTTAAAAAGTTTATTTTTAGGGACAGGCAGTTATAGAGCTCTTTAACGATTGTTTTTTGTTGATTAATATTTTGAGCGATAATTAAAGTACTTATCCTTTCTTTTTTTACTTGGCCATAAAGTGATTGGGAGGTGATAAGAAACTTAACAAAGCGGTAGCCCAGTTGGGGATGGGCCCTGATTTCCGCTGTTAATTCATTCGCCCAATGGTTTTTACCCAAAATGCCGACGTTTTTTAAAAAGCGGGAGGAAAAAAGCCAATAAAACAACTGGCGCCAGACAATAATGAAAAAGCCAAAAAGCGCGATGTTGATTAAAAGATTTGTTTTTGGGGTGATGCCGAAAAGCGGCACGGTGTAAAAGAAAATTACCCCAATGGCTAAACAAACAGCCAAACAGGTGCCTAAGCGAGCCAATAAATTTATTTTTGGGTTGGTGGCGTCTAAGTCATAAAGTCCGAAAATGTAAAAAAGCACCAACCAGATTGAATAAAGAATAGAAAAAGGCAATAGATGTTGTCCAAGGACGCTATAGTTAAAGTAAGGCCAAAAGCCCAAATACACCGTATAGAATAAGGCAATGTAAGCGAAAACAACGTCGCCCGCGACCAAGGTAATTTTTCTGATTTTTTGCTTCATTACATTATTATTGTTTAAATTTTATTGAAAAACAACCCCAGCACCTTGAAATTATCCGTTATCTTGATGTAAGATACTTAAAATACTTAATTATGGGAAAAAAATCACGGCTCAAAAAACAAATCAAGGCGGAGGGCGCCCCGCGAAGTTTATCCGTTAAGCCCGCTAGGGCTGCTCTTAAAAGCAATTGGGAGAAGCTTTTTCTTTGGTTGATTTATTTAAGCTCCAGCTTGGCTTTGTTTTCTCCTTTGATATTAAGCGGCAGGTTCTATTTTCCTTTTGTGGGGCCCAAGGGGCTTCTTATTATGGCCTGCTGCGAGGTAGCTTTTTTTTCTTGGTTGATTCTAATTTTAACCACCCGTAAGTATCGTCCTCGCTTAAACGCGGTTTTGGCGGCTTTTGTGTTGTTTATTGTAATCTTGATCGCGAGTACGGTTTTTGGCGCTGACCCTTCCCGCTCGTTTTGGTCTAAGTTTGAAAGAATGACCGGCCTTTTAATGTGGTTGCACTTATTCGGTTTGTTCTTGGCCTTGAGCAATGCCTTGGATTCTCTGAAGGCCTGGAAAAGATTCTTTGGTTTGTCGGTAGCCGTCGGCGCTATTATTTCTTTGATGGCTTTGGCGGAGCAGGCAGGTGTTCAAGCATTTGATTTTTCCCATCGGAGCGGTTCAACCTTGGGTAATTCTTCATTCTTGGGCGTTTATCTTTTATTCAACGCGTTTTTTGCCGTATATCTTTTCTTCTCAAACAGGGGCGCTTGGCAAAAAGCGGTTTTGGCTTCAAGCGTAATCCTGGCTTTGTTGGCAATTTATTTCAGCCACGCCAGGGCTGCTTCTTGGGCCTCAATTGGCGGGCTGATTTTAATAGTGGCTTTGTTTTTTTCTTTCAGGGCGTCCCAAAAGAAGGTTCGTTTAGCGAGCCGCGCCGTTTTGATTATTGGCTGTTTGGTTGTTTTGGCCGCTGTGGTGATGCTATTTATTCCCGGCAATCCGGTTTCTGATAAATTTACCGAAATAGCGACTAAATCCCGTATGGTCAACTGGGCGATAGCCTGGAAAGGATTTTTTGAGAGGCCGTTCTTCGGCTGGGGGCTGGAAAACTATTATTTGGTTTTTCCTAAATATTTTAATCCTTGTTTGTTTACCCCCGAGTGCGGTGGGGAGATTTGGTTTGATAGAACGCATAATATTGTTTTGGATACCTTGGTGGCTAATGGCATTGTTGGCTTTTTGGCCTATCTGGGGTTGCTGGGCGCTTTAATTCTAACGCTTTATAAATCGCGAAAAAAATATTTTTGGGCTTTCGCGGCGATTGTTTCTTTGGCGGTAGCTTATTTTATTCAAAACTTGAGCGTTTTTGATATGCCCGTGAGCTTGCTGTTGTTTATTATAATTTTAGCTTTTGGCAGCTTCATTTCTGGGCAGCGAGAGCAGGCAGATAACCAAAGTGTTATCACGTCCGTAAAACGAAAATACACGGCCGTGATTACCGCCGTAGTGTTTTTGTTGGTTTTTTCTTATTCGGTGATTCAGCCAACCCGAACCGATAATTTTACGCTAAGGGCCGTTCAGGCGCAGGACTTATCGCAACGTTTGGAATACGCCCAAAAGGCCTTGAAGGTGTCCTCTTCCGGTCGCTATCAAATCCGGGATTTTTTTACCGAGCAGTTTTCAATGGATATTCAACGCAACTTAAAAGACATTACGGGCAATCAGGGGGCCGAGCAAAGGGCGCGCGATCTTTTAGATTTTTTGACAGGGCAGTTGGAAAAAAGCATACAAGAGTCGCCCATGGATTACAGCGCTACTTTAAGGTTGGCTCAAACTTATAATATTTACGCTTATTTTGATGCTTCCAAAATAGCATTAGCTGAAGGATACGGCCAGGAGGCGGTTGCTTTGTCTCCCGCTAATCCGCAGAGTTATTGGGTTTTGGCTCAAGCCCAGCTTTATTTAGGTAAGTTTGAAGAAGCTCTTGTTTCGGCCAAAAAAGCAGTGGCATTAGAACCAAAGTGGTTTGGTTCTTGGGCGATAGCCATTCAGGTGGCGCAAAGGAGCGGCAATGAGGAGGAATTCAAACAAATGTCCCAGCAGGCTCTGGATTTGGCGTTGGCGGCTATTAACAACAATCCGGACAACTTGAGTTATTATCAGTATGCCGTTCAGTTTGCTTCGGGGCTGGGGTATGAACAGCAAGCCAAGGAGATTGCTCAAAAAGCGGTGCTTCATAACCCCGATGAGTGGCAGAATGAATTTAGCGATATTTCAAATCCCGCCACCACCAGCAATCAAACTGCCCCTTGACATTTTTGATGTATTTTGCTAATATATAAACAAAAGTGAGGAATTAAATTCGCAAGAATTTCCTCCAGCAAATGTCAGCGAAAGACCTCTGGTGCAAACTTCGAGGTCTTTTGCTTCTTGAGCTGGTTGCGAAACTATTCCTATTGCAATCTCGGAGGCCTTGCCCTGAACTTGTTGAAGGGTTATAATTATATTGAGCCGGTGATGCGTCCTCACTTTTGACATAGTTGGAGGCCAACCATCCCGGCTCATTGTTTTAACTGAAATGTTATGTTGTCTGAAATAAAAGAAAATGTTTCCCTGAAACAATACACCACCTTTAGGATTGGCGGGGCGGCGCGTTATTTCTTGCAGGCGGAAAACAGCGACCAGATAATTGAGGCCGTTAAATGGGCCGATGATAACGGTTTGTTGTTTTTTATTTTGGCCGGGGGGAGCAATCTGCTGGTTAGCGATAAGGGGTTTAAGGGATTGGCGATAAAAGTTCAAAGTGACGGCAAAGCCGTCATCCTGAGTGAAACGAAGGATCTCAAACAAAGAGATTCTTCGCTGTTGCTCAGAATGACACAGGATGAAGACAAAGCCGTTATTCGCTGCGAGGCCGGCGTGAAGTTATCTGACCTTGTCAAATTGTCTTTGGAGCGCGGCTTGAGCGGTTTGGAGTGGGCGGCTGGTATTCCGCAAGCTGCGGTTGGCGGGGCGATATGGGGGAACGCGGGCGCTTTTGGGAGAAATATGGCTGACGTAGTAAGCGAGGTGGAGGCTGTGCGGGTTCAAAGTTCAAAGTTCAAAGTTCAAAGTTATAAGAATAAAGACTGTAATTTTGGTTATAAGAACAGTATTTTTAAGCGGAACAAAAATTTAATTATTTTGTCGGCCGTTTTGGTTTTAGAAAAAAAAAATGAAGAGGAAGTTAAAGAGGAAGTTAAAAAAGTTTTAAGGTATAGAAAGGAACATCATCCCATTGAGCCATCGGCCGGTTCGGTGTTTAAAAACGAAAAATTGAAAACAAAAAATGAAAAATTATTTTCAGCATATCCGGAAGAAATGAAGATTTTTCAGAAAAAAAATGAAGTTCCCGCTGGCTTTCTCATTGAGAAATGCGGCTTAGCGGGCGCGAAAATCGGAGGCGCGCGAATTTCTCCCAAGCATAGTAACTTTATTGTTAATACCGCCGCCGCTAGCGCTGTTGATGTTACCGCGTTAATAAAATTAGCGCGGCAAAAAGTAAAAGAAAAATTCGGCATTATTTTAGAAGAAGAGCTTCAGTATATCGGGTTTTAATTATCAATTATCAATTATTCATTTTAGTTATCCACATTTTTATTTTTAATGGGGTTGACAGCATTCATTGTCGTGCGACAATAGAATAATCAGGGCAGTGTAGTCGACTGTCAGACAAACTAAAAAACTAAATCAATGCCAGCGAAAAAAAAGGCAAAGACAAAAGCGAAAACAAAAGCAAAGCCAAAGAAGAAAGGTAAGAGATAATCTTTCGCTTCTCTCATTAAAAACCGTTCCGACTCATTCGGGCGGTTTTTAATTGTAATTAAGGCGAGTTTACATTAAACTAAACATTGATAGGGCTTACGTGTTTACCCGCCAAATTGTCATTCTGAGGGCACCAGCCCGAAGAATCCAACACGCAGTGTCGGCTCTCCAGAATGACGGCAAATGCGTAGGTCCTAATTGAAATAGTTTTTGGGCATCTCTAAAGGTATGTCAATTTTTTCTAAAATTTTAGGCGACCCGTCAGTTAAAGATTTTAAACGTTATCAGGAAATAGTGAGTGCTATTAACGGTTTAGAACCAGAGGTTCATCAATATTCCAACGAGCAATTAAAAGCAAGAGCACTCGGGCTTAAAAAAGAAATTGCTGAAGGCGTCTCGCCGCAAGAATTAGTTCCGGCGGCTTTTGCTTTGGTTCGCGAAGTCGCTCACAGAACCTTAGGGCAGCGGCCCTATGACGTTCAGTTGATTGGGGGCTTGGTGCTTAACGAGGGTAAGATAGCGGAAATGAAAACCGGCGAGGGTAAAACATTGGCGGAGGTGGCTCCGGCTTTTCTGAATGGTTTGAGCGGTTGGGGTGTTCACATTGTGACGGTGAACGATTACTTAGCCAAGAGAGATGCTGTTTGGATGGGGCAAATTTACCACGCCCTTGGCTTAAGAGTGGGGTGCGTTACCAACGATAGCTCATATTTATATGATGAAAATTTTGGAGAGGAAAGGAAAAGCGAAGGTAAAAAATTTAAGAATAAAGAAGACGAGAATAGGGACAGGGAAGGCGGATTTAGGATTGAGGAAAGTTACTTGCGGCCGTGTTCAAGGAAAGAGGCCTATGCCGCTGACGTTACCTATGGCACCAACAATGAATTTGCTTTTGATTATTTAAGGGATAATATGGTTATGAATAGCGCTGAAATGGTGCAGCGGGGTTTTTATTTTGCCATTGTTGATGAGATTGACTCAATTTTGATTGATGAGGCGAGAACCCCTCTGATTATCTCCCAGCCGGATTTGGAATCGTCAAACTACTATCGCGAATTCGCCCGGCTTGTTCCTCAACTAAAACCCGAAGTTCATTATCAAATTGATGAAAAAATGAAATCTGCTTTTTTAACTGATGAGGGGATAGAAAGGGTAGAGAAGATTTTGGGTTTAAAGAATATTTATGAAGAGAAGGGGACTCGCTATTTGCATTATCTAGAGCAGGCCTTGAAAGCCAAAACGCTTTTTCAAAAAGACAAGGATTATTTAGTAAAAAATGGGGAGGTCTTAATTATTGACGAATTTACCGGAAGAATTTTACCGGGCCGGCGCTATTCCGGGGGGCTGCATCAGGCCCTTGAAGCCAAAGAGAATGTAGAGGTAAAGCCGGAATCCAAAATTTTAGCCACCATTACTTTTCAGAATTATTTTCGGATGTATCAAAAATTATCCGGAATGACCGGTACCGCTTTAACTTCAGCCGAAGAGTTTGATAAGGTTTACAAATTAGCCGTTGTTGCCGTGCCCACCAACAAACCAATGGTTCGGCGCAACTTGTCCGATCGTATTTACAAATCAGAGCCTGCGAAATTTAAGGCCGTAGCCAAAGAGGTTAAGGAACGCTATCAAAAAGGGCAGCCAGTTTTAATTGGCACCCGTTCCGTGGAAAAAAACGAATATTTAAGCAAGTTATTGGATAGAGAGGGGGTGAGGCATGAGGTTTTAAACGCGAAGAATCACAGCCGGGAGGGCCAGATAATCGCTCAAGCGGGGGAGTTAGGGTCTGTTACGGTGGCTACTAACATGGCCGGCCGAGGGGTGGACATTATGTTGGGAGGAGTGCGGCCAAGCAAACAAACAGCTGTCATCCTGAGCCCGCAGGGCGAAGGATCTCATAATAATAGGGATTCTTCGGCGGCGCCTCAGAATGACGAGGTTCTTGAAGAATATAAAGAGTGGGAGAAAGAAAGAAATAAGGTATTGGCCTTGGGCGGGCTGCATATTATAGGCACGGAGCGGCACGAGGCGCGCAGAATTGACGACCAGTTAAGGGGCAGGGCGGGTCGGCAGGGCGACCCCGGTTCTTCGCAGTTTTTTGTTTCTTTAGAAGATGAATTGATGAGAATTTTCGGGGGCGAAAGAATTAAAGGTTTAATGGAAATGATGAAGATGCCCGAAGACCAGCCCATTGAAGCCAAGATTATTTCTCGAGCCATTGAGAAAGCCCAAAGCAAAGTAGAGGGGCTGAACTTTGATTCGCGAAGCCATATTTTAGAGTATGATGACGTTATGGCTAAGCACCGCCAAAAAATTTACGCCCAAAGAAAAGATATCTTAGCCGCTGACTATGAGGCGCTAAAAGGCATAATAATGGAAAATTTGCGGGCAGAAATTACAAAGATTGTTTTTGTTCATTGCGAAGAGGCCGTTGATGTTCATGGGTTGGCCGAAGAGATAAAAACAATAATGCCGCTGTCCGTTAACATTTCAGAGGAGCTGAAAAATTTTAAAAACAAAGATGAGTTTATCGGCTATTTTTGTCAATGTTGCGAAAATCTTTTGCGATTGAGAGAAGAAAAAGAGGGGATTGAAAACTTGGTTAATGTTTATCGTTTCGCTTGCTTGAAAAGTTTGGATTTTTTATGGACCGAACACTTGGTTAATATGGAGCATTTGAAGGATTCGGTAATGCTGCGGGCGTATGGGGGAAAAGATCCATTGGTGGAATACAAGACCGAAGGCCACAAGCTTTTTCAGACGTTTTGGGCCGGCATTAACTCTCAAATTGCCCGAACGGTTTTTAAATTATCTTTTACAAGGTTATAAAATGGAATTTACGGCGAGGGGCGAGGTCCTTGCAAATAATAATGTTTTTTGATATGTTAAAAAATCTGTATGACGAAAAGCGCTAACAAAACCTATTTAACTATCGTAATTTGTTTAACGGTTTTTACCTTGCTTTTGGCGTTTCCTCAACCCGTTAATAACTTTTTGAGCTATTTGAACATTCAATTTGTCCCGCGTTTGCCGGAGAGGCCTTTTAAGTTGGGTTTGGATTTGCAGGGCGGCAGCCATTTGGTGTATGAGGCGGACGTATCTAAGATAGACGCGCAAGAGCGCAAGGAATCTATGCAGGGGTTGAGGGATGTCATTGAAAGACGGGTGAATATGTTTGGCGTCACTGAAGCGGTTGTTTCTACTCAAGAATCCGGCAAGAGCGAACGCTTGGCGGTAGAGTTGCCGGGGGTTAAAGATGTAAATAAAGCCATTGAGATGATTGGCAAGACGCCCTATTTAGAATTTAAGGAAGAGCGTCCCGAGGCCGAAAGGGATATTTTGCTGCAACAGCAAACTGATTTTGAGAATAGTTTAAGCGGCCTGGCTACCTCAACCGTTCAGGAAAGAATTGAGCAGTTTCAAGCCACTTACCAAGACCCTTATTTTGTTCCCACTCAACTTACGGGCCAATATTTACAAAAGGCCGTTTTGAGTTTTAATCAATCAACAATGGCGCCGGAAGTTCTCTTGGAATTCAACGATGATGGCGCGGCCATTTTCAAGGAGCTCACTGGTAAGAACGTCGGCAAGCGGCTGGCCATTTACATTGATAATGTTTTAATCTCTTCGCCGGTGGTCAGGGAGGCAATCGGCGGAGGCAAGGCCCAAATTACGGGCACCTTTTCTATTCTTGAGGCCAAGGACTTAGTAAGGAACCTTAACGCCGGCGCTTTGCCCGTGCCCATTAAACTCATATCTCAAACTACCATCGGCCCTACCTTGGGCTTGAATTCATTGCGGCAATCGTTACTGGCCGGTTTTTTCGGGCTCTTGGGCATTTGTTTGTTTATGTTGGTTTTTTATCGTTTCTCCGGCTTATTCGCTTGTTTATCGCTTTTTACTTACGCGGGCATTTTACTTTGTTTGTTTAAGTTTTTGCCCGTTACTTTAACGTTGGCTGGTATAGGAGGGGCGATATTGTCGGTTGGTATGGCGGTGGATGCAAATATTTTGATTTTTGAACGAATAAAGGAAGAAAGGGAAAAGGGCGAGAATTTTCAGAGGTCGTTGGAGCTGGGGTTTTCCCGAGCGTGGCCGTCCATCAGGGATAGCAATCTTACCACGTTGCTTATCGCGGTGATTATGTTTGGTTTTGGGTCGTCTTTTGTGAAGGGCTTTGCTTTAACTTTATCATTGGGCATTTTAACCAGTATGTTTTCGGCGATGTTTGTTACAAAGGCCTGGATGAATATCTTTGTTGGTACCAAGTTAGAGAATTTAAAACGGTTTTGGCTTTAATCATTATGATTTTATTCACCAAATATAGAAAAATATCTTACGCCGTTTCGCTCGTTCTTGTTATAGCGTCTTTGGCTAGCATAGCGGTTTTTGGTTTGAATTTAGGCGTTGAGTTCACGGGAGGTTCCTTGCTTGAGGTCAAATACCAAAATCAAATTCCAGCGCAGGAGCAGATTAAAGCGCAATTGACGGATTCGGGCTTTGGAGATGTAGCGGTTCAGGTGGGCGGCGATAATCGGGTAATTTTGAAAATGAAGACCATTGATGAGCAGCAGAAGGAGGCGATTTTACAAAAAATACAATTATTGGGCGCGGTTGAGCCGGGCTCGGAAAGTTTTCAAGTCATTGGTCCGGTTATCGGCCAAGAACTAAAAAACAAAACCAAGATTGTCATCATTTTGTCGCTTTTGGCAATTTTAATCTATATCGCCATTAGTTTTCGCAAGATCTCCCGGCCGGTCAAGTCGTATGTTTATGGCCTCACCGGTATCTTAGCCCTATGCCATGACATCATTATTCCTTTGGGTGTTTTTGCCTTCCTTGGCAAGTATTGGGGGGTTGAAATAACCATTCCGATAATTACCGCTTTGTTAACGGTTTTTGGATACTCTATCAATGATTCAGTGGTAGTTTTTGACCGCATTCGGGAAAACCTCTTCAAAAACAAGACTGAAAGCTTTGATGCTGTTGTTAATGGTAGTTTGAACCAAACTTTAGGGCGTTCGGTGAATACCTCCTTTATTGTAATTTTAGTTTTGCTTGCTATCTTTTTCTTCGGCGGGGCGACTTTGCGTTATTTTTCTTTGGCCTTATTGTTAGGAGTGGCCTTTGGCACCTACTCGTCTATTTTTGTGGCTTCGCTTTTAGTGGTTAATGCTTTTGAGAGCCAGCAGAAAAGGGGATTGAAAAAGTTTAGAAAGTAGTGGTAAACTTCTTACTTGACACATCGGCTCCGTTATGGTAAAACAATACAATAACTGAACTACGGAATAGCGGTGCCTTGTGCCGCGTTTACTTATGAAAACAAAACTTGACTATTCAAAAATTTGCGCGGACACTATCTCGTTTCTGCCTCGTAAATCGCAGGAAGTCCTTAGAAAACGATTCGGCTTAGATTCGCTCCAAAGACGCCAAACCCTGCAGCAGGTTGGCGGATTATTCGGCGTTACACGAGAAAGGGCGCGCCAGATAGAAGTGGAGGCCCTCAGCAAGCTTCGGGCCAATTATTCTTCTTCAAAATTGAATAGTTTTTTTGTTTATTTTAAGGATTATTTAAAAAAACACGGCGGACTAAAAAGAGAGGACTTGCTACTAAATGATTTAGGGGGAGCGAGGGAACGCAACTTTGTATTTTTTCTTTTAAAACTCGCCCCAAGCTCGCAACGCCTTGAGGGGGGTGATGTTTTTTACCCTTTTTGGGTCCAAACAGGTGATGTTCAGGATAGGGCATTAGCTTTATTGAATGACTTGGTTAAAACATTAGAAGACGGCAAAATTCCTCTTTCTATAGAGGAAGTTTATGGCTTATTTAGCAGCAAAGACAAGGCATTCGTTAACAGTTCAATTGAGGCGAGCCGGGCGGTTGAAATCGGGCCATTGGATAAAATTGGTTTGGTTGCCTGGCCGGAAATCAAGCCAAGGGGCGTAAGGGATGCCGCATATCTTATACTGAAAAAATTAGGCCGTCCTTTGCACTTCAGGGATATTGCGGGCAATGCTAACGGTTTGAACGGTCATTTTTTTCAGAAGAAAAAGATTTTGCCGCAAACCGTTCACAATGAGTTAATCCGCGACCCTCAATTTATTTTAGTGGGGCGGGGTACTTATGCCTTAAAAGAATGGGGGTATTCGGAGGGCACGGTGAAAGATGTTATCCGCGGTATTTTGGAAAAGAACGGCTCGGCCTTAACTCGCCAAGAAATTCTTCAACGGGTTTTGCGGCAAAGAATCGTTCAGCCAAACACCATTCTTCTTAATCTCAATAACAAAACCTGCTTTGAGAAAGACGAGGAGGGGAGATATACCTTGAAAGAAATCTAAGCAACCTCTATAATAATCTAATTAAGTCATATTGTGATTAAATTATTATAGAGGTTTTTCATTATGGTTTTGCTTTCTCTTTGGATTTATATTTTAATCGGCTTCGGTGTGGCCATCTTTGGCGTTTTTGCCTATCTTTGTTTTCTATGGACAAACCGAGGCGTGCCCAACCGCCAAAATATAATGGCTGGCATTCAGGTTTCGGCTTTGCATATGTTTAAGATATTTTTGTATTGCTCGTTGATTTTTATTTTGATTTATATGTTTTTTTATATTTACGGTAAATGATATGAGCGTTGTTGGTTTTTATGATTCATTTATTGGTTTAACCCTGTCCTTATTATGGGCGTTTTTCCTTACTTGGTGGTGGTTGATTTTGCCGTTGATTCTTTATTTTCCCGCCAAATTTTTTCATCTTTGGTGGATTCGCTGGGAAGTATGGTATAAGGAAGAGCAATGGATTCTTTTAGAGATGATTCCTCCCGTGGAGGTTTTAAAGCCATATATGGCTATGGATGACGTGATAACCTCCCTGTGGCCTATTTATGACGGCGCCAACTGGCGGGAGCAATGGTGCGAGGGCGAAATGATTGGCGGGCCGTTTTGGCTTTCTTTTGAAATCGTTAGCGTTAGCGGGCAGGTGCATTTTTATATGCGTATTCTTAAAGACCAGAGAAAGTTTGTGGAAGCTATTTTCCATACCCATTATCCCGAGATTGAAATTTTTGAAGTGGAGGATTATACCCAAAATGTGCCCCAAGACATTCCCAATAAAGAGCTTGATATTTATGGCGAGTATCTCACAACCATCAGGCCCGACGCCTACCCCATTAGAACGTATAAATACTTTGAAATTAGGCCCGAAGAAGTAGACCAGGAAAAGAAGCTTGACCCTTTTGCCAACTTAATGGAGGCAATGGCTAAATTGAACGAGGGGGAGCAGTTGTGGTTTCAGATTAGTTTGACTCCCATCACCAATAGGGATATTCCTTGGATTGATGAAGGCAAAGAAATAGCCGACCAGATTGCCAAAAGGCCCGAATTGTCAAATAGAAAATCAATGATTGGCGAAATTTTGAAGTTGGTTTTTTTGGGCAAAAAGCCGTATGACGAGGAGGAAAAAGCGGAATCATTGATTCCGCCGGAAATGAAAATGACGCCCGGCGAGAGAGAAAAGCTGGAAGCGGTAGAGGACAAAATCGGCAAAGTTGGTTTTAAGGTATATATGCGCTCTGTTTACATTTACACCAAAGACGCTTTTGTCAGCCCGAACAAAAGGATTCCCCGCTCATATATGGCGCATTTTAACACCACCAGCTTGAATTCAATGAGAGATTGGAGCAAAGAAAAAACTAAAATTCATTACTTTTTCCGCGAGCGGCGGCTTTACACCAGAAAGAAAAAAATGTTTGACTTATATGTGAGACGCTTGCCCCCATTATATCCGCGAATGTGGGGGCCGGGCAATATGATTTTTAACGCCGAAGAGATTGCCAGTATTTTTCACTTTCCCGCTAACGCGGCTGCTTTGCCGGCTGGCGTGCCGCGTATTTTAGCGAAAAAAGCTAC
>Ga0265594_1000400_pt1 | contig 36419 bp, 25 predicted proteins | sample saktaG_11_FD_190147 | JGI IMG/M metagenome (GOLD analysis project Ga0265594, IMG submission 190147) | Saline water microbial communities from Sakinaw Lake, British Columbia, Canada - sak_2011_5_24_80m | ecosystem: Environmental > Aquatic > Non-marine Saline and Alkaline > Saline ... | reverse complement strand
TCTCTATCCAACATAGATAACGCTCCCCGATATTGTAATGCGATATTATATTCAATGACGTATTCCTCTGTCAACATGCTATTGCGGAGGCTGAACCCTGAGCAGCATTAAGGAGGAGGCTCGATGGAGAAAGAAGTTGAGGCGTGGACACCGCACAACCCCTCGGCGTATTGAATTATACGCCCACCAAGGTGTAAGATGAGGATTGATTATATAGGCTACATACTTCATACAATTATCGTCGTGTTTGAAAAATAGGGAGTATGAATTGGGAGTTGCGTTTATGGTTGACCTGGCGCGTCAGCAATCTGTGCATAACCTCCTCAAGCAATTTACCGGACTGGAACCACTGAAGCAGTTGCTCTGGTCCGAGTTGAATTATCAGCGTGTTAATCAACCTCTTTCTCGGCGAGATTGGAGCACTACAGCCGCTACGGCTCTTGCCGAAGACCCAGTCCTTTTCGCCAGCGGCGGGCAAGACGATGATTTCCATGTGATATATGTCCGGCTAGCAAATAACCAGTTACTTCTAGGGCAAGAGCGTCCGGTCGTCTCTAGATTATTGCGTGACCATCCCTATGCTTTAGTCGTTTGCTCTAATACAACGCAGGACCGCTGGCATTTTATAAACGTTAAGTATGAAGAGGATAGCACCAAGCGGCGGTCATTCCGCCGTATAACCGTAGGTTCTGAGGAACGACTACGGACAGCGTCAGAGCGGTTGGCCATGCTTGACCTAGAGACTATTAACCGTGACCCCTTTGGGCTCCCCCCACTGTTAGTTCAGGAACGCCATGACGAAGCGTTTGATGTAGAAGCGGTTACCAGGCAGTTCCACGATGAGTACAAAGCAATTTTCAGAATCATTGAGGAAGACTTAAAGAGGCAAACACATGATTTGACATGGTCGCACGATTATGCCCTTCAGTTCCTCAACCGATGTATGTTCCTCTACTTCATTCAACGTAAGGGCTGGCTGGGGAATGACAGAAGCTTCTTGTCATCCTTCTGGAAGGGTTATCATAATACCAATCAACCAGATGACTCATTTGTGGATAGATGGCTGAAGGTTCTATTCTTTGAAGCTTTCAACAATAAATTCCATGGTGGGCATACCCAGTTTCCAGAAGAAATCAAAGAAGCATTATCCCTGGCACCTTTCCTGAACGGCGGATTATTTACCGAAAACGAACTCGACATAGGATATGAAGCAAAGATTTCAGATAAGCTCTTTAAACAGGTTTTCAAGTTCCTGGAGCACTATAACTTCACTATAGCTGAAGACAGCCCACTCGATAAGGAAGTAGCTGTTGACCCGGAAATGATAGGAAAAGTCTATGAGAGCCTGGTAAACGTCTCCGAGGATATAGATGAGCAAGGTGAGGCAGGCATCTTCTACACACCTCGAACCGAGATTGATCTGATGTGCCGCCTTTCCTTGGTGGACCATTTGACCAATCACCTTGGTGGCGAAAGGAAGAATTTACTCTACCAACTGGTATTTGCATTAGAGCCGGATGAGAAGGTCGATGCGGACAAAGCCGTTGCCGACGCTGTCCTCTGGTCTGACATCAACAAGCACTTACGCGAAATTACCGTCCTGGACCCCGCTTGTGGCTCCGGCTCTTTCTTGGTCGGGATGCTCAACATTCTCAATGACCTCCAGGAGCGGGCTGGCCAACAACTCGGCTTTCAGGAGAACTTTTACGACCGCAAGAAACGGATTATCGGTCAATCACTGTACGGTGTGGATGTAAAGGACTGGGCTTGCCATGTAGCTGAGCTTCGTCTCTGGCTAGCTCTAATTATTGACGCAGATTTTAGCCCTGAAGAGCTTCATGTCAGGCAGGAACCGCTGTTACCCCATTTCTCATTCAAGATTAGGTGTGGGGACAGCCTGGTTCAGGAAGTAGGGGGAATTAATCTGGGACATATCCATGAGTCACATGATATTTCACCACCACTAAAGACCCGTATTACCAGGCTCAAGAACGAGAAGCAGAAGTTCTATGACAGCGACCCTGGCTGCCAGTTTCACTCGGTAGATGAAGTTAGGCAAGAGGAGAGGAGACTCTTCCAGGATATTCTTGACACCAGGCACCACAAAGTTCAGGAAGACATCAATGCCTTACACCGGGAGATTGAAGGTCTACCGGAGCGACAGATAAGCCTTGACGGAACGATGAAACCACATTCTCACCAGATGGACCTGCAAGCCACCAAAAACCAGGAAAAGATAGAAACCTTAAAGCTGGAGCTGGAGCAGGTTGAGAAATCATGCCAAACGCTCCAAACCGCCACACAAGTGCCTTTCGTCTGGGATATCGCTTTCGTAGAAATCCTTGAAGGTGAAGAGCGAGGTTTTGACATTGTTGTTGGTAATCCCCCATACGTAAGGCAGGAAAACATCTCAGACCCTGCTTTATCACGTGATATGGTAACTGCCGAGAGCAAGAGAGCCTATAAGGGTAATCTTGCCAGGTCAGTCTACCGAGCGTTTCCGAGATTCTTTGGCTACAATTCTGCTACAGGCTCAGTAGCCCATAGAATTAATGCCAGGAGCGACCTCTACATCTACTTCTATCTGCACGGGCTTTCACTGCTAAATAGCAAAGGTTCGTTCTGCTTTATTACATCCAACTCCTGGCTGGATGTAAGATATGGAGCCGATTTACAGGAATTCCTGCTTAAACACTGCCATGTAAGAATGATTCTGGATAACCAGGCAAAGCGTTCCTTCTCCAATGCCGATGTCAATACCATCATTGCGCTCTTCTCCTCGCCTGATGACAGCCAGCCCTGGGCGCTGGATAAAACAGCCCGGTTTGTGATGTTCAAGATACCCTTTGAGTATATTGTCTCCCCGGTTATCTTTGACGAAATCGAGGGAACCGACGAGCGTAAGGCCACACCCGAATACCGTGCTTTCCCCATTCAACAAGGTATGCTTCTAAAAGATGGTTGCAAAGTGAAAGAAGGCGAGGAGGAAAATACCACTATCGGTCCCCTTATCAAGTTTGAACGCTATACCGGCAATAAGTGGGGTGGCAAATATTTAAGGGCACCGGATATTTACTGGACAATTCTGGAAAAAGGAAAGGGCAAGCTGGTTCGACTGGGTGATATTGCCGAGGTAAGGCGTGGTTTTACCACTGGTGCCAATGAGTTCTTTTACCTTGATGAGGAGCGAATAAGAGAATGGGGTGTTGAGTCGTGTTTCCTGGAGCGCGTAGTTAAGGGTCCAAAAGAATGCAGACGAATAATTGTAAATCCGAAAGAAATGAGCCTTAGACTGTTCATGTGTCACGAAGATAGGAGCCAACTTAAGGGCACCCTGACCTTGGAATACATCAAATGGGGCGAATCTCACGGTTTCAATAAGCGTCCGACTTGCCGTGGTCGGGCAAGGTGGTGGGATTTAGGCGAACGCGATAAGGCTCAAATCAACGTAAATTATCTTGTTGACAGAGTTATGCGTTTCTTCTTCAGCGAACAAGGGTTTTATGTGAGCGACAATTTCCAAGAGGTTCATCCGAAGCACAAAGATAAATACCAGCTTGCCGTTAGCGCGAACAGCAGTATTCTTCAGCTATTGGCAAACATCGCTGGTCGGGCCAATTTCGGTGACGGCCTTATGAAGATCCAAACATATGAGGTGGCTGACCTTATGATTTTGAATCCCAGCCTGCTTGGTGAAAAAGATTGTCGGACAGCTTTGGCGGTAGCCAAACGCCTTGATCTTCAGGATGACGACCGCCGAACCTTAGACTTGATTGTCTTCGATGCTCTTGGCCTTACCCGGGGTGAGCGTGATGCTGTTTATGAGGCGGTAATAAGTCTGGTGGAGGGGCGGCTGAAGAAGGCGGGGAGTGTATAGTATGGCAAGAGTAACGGAGCTTACAATCAAAGGCTATCGATCCATAAAGGATGAAATCACTGTCCGATTCCCAAAAAACACGCCTGTCGTACTGGTTGGCGAAAACAATGCCGGCAAGTCCAATATAGTTCATGCACTGGATCTTATTCTTGGAGAGTTTTGGCCAGGAAATCGAGAGCCAGATGACCATGAATTTTGGGGTAGGACTCCTTCAAGCGGAACGATTGAAATATGCACAAATATTGATGAAATTACTGATAAATACAACAATCCAGTTAAGTGTTTTCGATGGTCTTATGATCAGAGCGAACCTTCTGATAAAAAATGTAAATTCTATTTTATTACAGATGCTGGCAAGAACTCTTATATGTCAAGCGATATAAGAGATAAATGCATTTGTATTCTTGTCGGTGCCGACCGTCGACTGTCTTACCAACTTAGTTATTCAACCAAATGGACACTACTATCGAAGCTCATGCGTAAATTTCATGACCATCTAACTCAAGACGAGGATAGAGTTAATCGCCTCAAGCAGGAATTTGGAAACGTTAAGGAAATCTTTAGGGAAGTCTCTGAATTTGCTAATTTCCAATCCGAACTGTCATCTCAATTTCGGGATATGTTTATAGGGATGTCTTATGGCTTAAAGATAGATTTCTCTGCTTATGACCCGAGCAACTATTTCCATTCCCTTCGACTTCTACCCGAAGAAGGAGGACAGGTCAGAACATTTGAGGAGCTGGGGACAGGACAGGAGCAGCTTCTCGCTCTGGCATTTGCCCATGCATATGCCAAGGCTTTCCACGAAGGGATAATTCTAGTGATTGAAGAGCCTGAGGCACATTTGCATCCTCTGGCGCAACAGTGGCTCGCGAAAAAAGTTAAGCAGATGGCAAGTGACGGACTGCAAATTGTTCTAACCACGCACAGCCCTGCCTTTATTAACCTTCTTAGTCTGGAGGGTATAGTTTTGGTACACAAGACCGATGGAGCAACAAGCGTAAGGCAATTGTCTGCCTATGACCTGGCTGAACATTGTGTCCGACATGGTGCTGATTCCAACCGAACAGATGCCGAAACTGTACAGCCCTTTTATTCTGGCAGTGCAACGCAGGAAATCCTTAATGGGCTATTTGCCAAAAAGGTAATCCTTGTAGAAGGTCAAACGGAGCAGTTTGCCATGCCAATATACTTGGCGAAAGCAGGCTTGGATGTGACTAAAGAAGGCATAGCCATCATACCAGTTATGGGAAAGGGCAATTTGGCTAAATGGTGGCGATTTTTCACCGCTTATGGAATCCCTACCTTCCTCACATTCGACAACGACGCAGAAAAAGATAAGGATGGGAAAAAGAGAAGAGACGCGCTAGCGGCTATCGGAATTGCTGATGAGCCAAGGGGCAGCGATATAATGGAGTGCAAGGATTGGCACATAGATGATAGCTGTTGCGTTTTTGGGCAGGATTTCGAACAGACTCTGAGAGATTCATTTTCAAATTACGGGCAATTGGAAGAAAAGGCAAAACAAGCAATTGGTGATTCCAAGCCTATTGTGGCAAGATATGTTGCGGAACAACTCCAGTTTACCGAACAGGAATTGGGGTGGAAGAAATTTAAAGACCTGAAACAAAGACTAGAAAATCACGAGGCAACTGCCTCTTCAGAATCCCAAGGGCAAGACTTTTCTGACGATGATTTGCCATTTTGAATGATGGTGGATTTGATGTAAGCAGGTAGTCTAACTAGGCAAGCACAGTATCGATTACTTAATGCCGAGGATATCTGAATGCATATACACAAAAAAGACTTGAAAAAGAGCAAACAATAAGACGCCAGAAAAAGCCGGTAGCGTTTAGGGGTTATCATTATTGACTTCGATAAGTTATGCAGTATAAAATACTGCAATAGCAGTAAATATAACTGCAATGCTAATGATGCGATGTTAGAAACGATTTTAGGGTCAAAGCTCAGGGCAAAGGTGCTGGGATGGTTATTTACCCATCCTGATGAGCGCTATTTTGTTCGCCAGCTCACCAGTTTGCTGAGAGAAGATTCAACAAATGTGAGCCGTGAGCTTATTCGGCTGGAGAAGACTGGTATTCTCGTTTCGACTAAAGAGGGAAAACAAAAATATTACCAGGCAAACAAGAAAAGCCCTATTTATGATGAGCTTCATGGATTGATTCTCAAGACTGTGGGTGTAGCAGATATTATCAAGAAGGCTCTGGAGCCCCGCATTGCAGACATTAAGCTGGCGCTCATCTTCGGCTCAGTAGCCAAGAGAACCGAGAATAGATTCAGCGACATAGACCTGCTTGTGGTGGGAAATATCACTTTTGGTGAAGTAGTCGACCTTCTTTCACCTGCAGAAGGGACTTTGAACCGTGAGTTGAACCAGGTGGTCTATACATTAGCAGAGTTCAACAGGAGATTGTCAGAAAACCATTACTTTATCAATGATATACTGTCAGGCGATAAAATATTCGTAGTCGGGGATGAGAATGAGCTTCAGTCTCTGGTTGGAAAAAGGCTGGTTAAAGGAACATAAGCCAACATCTCGCGAAATTGCCGAGCTATTGGCAGTAGCTGATCGCTCTCTAAAGGATTGCCAGGTCTCTGGGCTAAGCAATGAGGGTAGGCTAGATATGGCGCATAATGCTGCTCTGCAATCTTCCGCTGCAGCACTGGCTGCTGCCGGGTACAGGGCAAGTCGAGAAGCTTACCACTATTATGTTATCCAATCTCTTTCTTTTACTCTGCAACTGGAAGAACACATCATCCGCAGGCTTAATAAACTACGCCACAAACGAAATGTTAGCGATTACGAGCGCCCCGGCGTAGTTACTGAGCAGGAAGCACAGGAGATGGTTGAACTGGCAAAACAAATACGCCAGCAGATTGAGGAGTGGATACGAAATAACCACCCAGAACTTGCAGGGGAGATGTGAATGCCGACGCACGACATTATAGATAACCGAAAAGAGAAACTGGTTGACCATATCAACCGCATTCTGAGTTCTACGGAAGCAGCACGGTTTGCCGTGGGCTATTTCTTTCTTTCCGGGTTCACCAGTATTGCTGAAAATTTGGCTGGCATAAAGGAACTCCGCCTGCTCATCGGTAATACTACTAACCGTGAGACATTAGAGCAGCTTGCTGAGGGTTACCGGCGGCTGGAACTGGTAAGAGATGCTGCTGAAGCACAAACCTATCGCAAGAGAGCTGAAATTCGGCGAATGGCTAGTGAGACTGCTGAAAACATACGCTCCAGCATGGAGTTGATGGACCAGACAGATGAGACTGAAGCGCTGGTAAAGACGCTAGTACGAATGATTGAAGAGAAGCGGCTCGAAGTAAAAGTCTATACCAAAGGTCGCTTACATGCCAAAGCCTATATTTTTGACTATGGAATGTTGTTTGATAGCGATGGTAAGCCTGTTGAGCGCCACGAGAAGGGTATCGCCATCGTCGGTTCATCAAACCTGACTCTATCGGGAGTGACTCACAATACGGAACTCAATGTGGTCGTCCAGGGCAATGATAACCATGCCGAACTGGGACGCTGGTTTGATGGCCTCTGGAAGGAAGCTCAAGACTTTGATGAAATCTTGATGCAGGAAATGCAACAGTCCTGGGCCATTATTCCCGTTAGGCCTTATGATATCTATATGAAAACACTCTATAGCCTGGTAAAGGACAGAATAGAAGGAGGAGATGACAAGGATATTCTCTGGGATGATGAAATCACCAGAGATTTGGCAGATTTTCAGAAAGTAGCCGTCAGACAGGCAATTCAAATGATTCGTGATTACGGAGGAGCTTTTATCTCCGATGTAGTTGGACTTGGTAAGTCATATATTGGGGCAGCTATTGTCAAGCATCTTGAGCGGACTAACCGTGTTAAACCTTTGATTATCTGTCCGGCTTCACTGGTGGATATGTGGGAACGATACAACGAATTATATGAGCTGAACGCACGTGTGCTCTCAATGGGCTACTTACATGAGGAGGATGATGGTACATCTGACATTCTTCTAAGGGATGTCATCTACCGTGACAGGGACCTCATATTGATTGACGAAAGCCATAACTTTCGCTACCCCGACACACAGCGTTATAAGGTAATGCAGCGATTCTTAAGTACTGGTAAACGCTGCTGCTTTCTCACGGCTACACCACGCAACAAGAGTGCATGGGACATTTACCACCAGATTAAACTCTTCCATCAAGACGACAAGACCGACTTGCCTATCGACCCGCCAGACCTGAGACAATATTTCCGCCTTATTGAGAAAGGTGAAAAGAAGTTACCGGACCTGCTTGCCAATATCCTTATCAGGCGTACTCGTAACCATATCTTACGATGGTATGGGTTTGATTCAGTAACACATCAGCCAGTGGACCCCTCTCGTTTCAGAGAATATCTGGATGGCCAGCGAAGAGCATATGTACTCGTGGGCGGACGACATCAATTTTTTCCTAAAAGAGAACTTGAAACCATTGAGTATAGCATTGAGGAAACTTATCGAGGACTCTACCATGAGATACGCGGTTACCTGGGTAAAGCTCATAGAGGTCAGCCGATTAAGCCTCTATCAAATGAAATTACTTATGCTCGTTACGGTCTCTGGAATTACGTTGTGAAGAGTAAACAGAAACAAGAGCCTTATACTAATCTTCAACGTGCGGGCACAAACCTTCGTGGCTTAACCCGGGTACTGCTTTTTAAACGTTTTGAATCCAGCGTTTATGCTTTCAGAGAGACGATACGTAGGCTTCTAGCGGTACATGAACGATTTCGGGAGGCATTGTTACAAGGTATAGTGCCCGCAGGCGATGCGGCACAGGATATTCTCTACAAGCCAAATCAAGCAGAGGAACAGGATTTGGTTGATGCTCTGCGTCAAGCCTCAGGACGGTACAAGGCTGAGGACTTTGACATCGATAGGCTTCAAGAGCATGTAGAGCACGATATTCAATTGCTCGGAAAGATTTTGCGATTGGTTGAACCCATTACGCAGGAACATGATGACAAGCTTCAAACACTAAAGAGATGGTTAGGGAAAATGCCCCTTAAGGATGGCAAGCGGTTAATCTTTACCCAATATGCCGATACTGCACGTTATTTGTTTGACAACCTGAACCCAGGAGGCAAAAGTGACGATATTGAGGTCATCTTTAGTGGGGACAAAAGCAAAGCCAGGGTGGTGGGTAGATTTGCTCCGAGAGCTAACCCGGACTATCACTTTGCATCCGGGGAATCCGAAATCACAACCCTTTTTACTACCGATGTCTTGGCGGAAGGTCTAAACCTTCAGGACTGTGACAAGATTGTTAATTATGACTTACACTGGAACCCGGTACGTCTTATCCAGCGGTTCGGGCGAATTGACCGTATTGGTTCAGACTACGATGTAATTTATGGCTATAACTTTCTTCCTGAAACTGGCATTGAGCGCAATTTGGGATTAAAACAAAAGCTACATAACCGTATTCAGGAAATTCACGATACTATCGGAGAAGACTCCGCTATTCTAGACCGTACGGAACAACTTAATGAAGAGGCCATGTATGCTATTTATGAGAAAAAGGGCGGTCAACTAAGCCTGTTTGGAGATGAGGAAGATGAATTTGTGGACCTTAACGAGGCTGAAGAAATTTTAAGGCAAGTCAAAGGAGAAAAACCCGAAGAGTACGAACGAATTTCTAATCTGAGAGATGGCATCCGTACCGCCAAACCGTCTACAAGCAAGGGTCTGTATGTCTTTTGTCAGGCAGGAAACTACCTACAATTGTTTCATTTAGATGAGGCGGGCAATATCATAACTAGGGATGTCCCACGTATCCTTGGCACTGTTAAGTGTGGGCCAGCCCTTGAGGGCCAAAAATTACCAGAGGGTTATAATACCGCTGTCATGAGAGTGAAACGCCAGTTTGCAGAAGAGTTCAAGCATCGTCAGGCTGAACGTGAGCATACTCTTTCTCTAACTCAGGGGCAACGTTATGTGCTTCGGGAATTACGTGTCATGTTCGGTACGACCGAAGATGAGAATCTGAAGGCCCAGATTAATATTCTAGAAAAGGCATTCCGCAGGCCGGTGACCATAGCGGTTAATAAAGAGCTGAATAGGGTCCGCCGAAATGGAATCATGGGGCAGAACCTGTTTGAAGTATTGAGGGACATTTATTCCCAACACAACATGCGGGAATGGTTGGACCGAAAGAACTTGCAGGCTGAGGAGCAGTCCATGCCAAGGGTTATTTGCAGCGAGTCCTTTAGTTAATTTCTAATAAATCGCCAATTTTTCAGAACCTATTTGCTGATTTTTGACCATGAGAGAGCGAGGCTGGCTATTCACATGAACGGATACAGCATAGAATACAAAAACATGCTCAGCCATAATTTAGCATGAGGGCACAAAAACTTCAGCACTCGGGTGAGGCTGAAGCGGGGTTTCGTTATGGCTATATTATACTTGCGGCTTGCTTCGTTATTGCAATGGTAGCTGAAGGAGTGGAGGATAGCTTCGGTGTCTTCTTTGAACCATTGCTATCTGAATTCGGCTGGACCAGGGCAATGACCTCAGGTGCTTTGTCAATGGCTACTATGTTGCATATTCCTATACTTTTACTTGCCGGCAGACTGACTGACAGATTCGGACCCAGGCTACTCCTCTCGACCTGTGGCTTCTTTTTTGGACTGGGCTACTTGTTGATGTCACGGACGAACACTATCTGGCAACTATATTTGTGCTATGGGGTGATAGCATCCATAGGCTTCGGCTTATACTGGATTCCAGTAGCATCCATAATACCTCGATGGTTCACCAGGAGGAGAGGATTGATGATGGGAATTGTTACTGCGGGTATAGGTATAGGTACATCGATTATACCTCCACTGGCAAACCTGCTTATCTACACCTACGGTTGGCGCAGCACTTACCTTATCATAGGTAGTATAAACATGGGGGCAATTATGATATCAGCCCAATTCCTGAGACGTTCTCCCAATCAACTCCGGGGGCTACCCCATGGTGAACCGAAGCTAAAGCAAGAAAATACAGCTGAAAAACCCGGGGGGTTCTCTTTTCGTGAGGCGATCCATACCAGGCCGTTCTGGATGTTTGGCACGATATTTTTTTCCTGGGCTCTCTGCCTATCCATCATCATAGTGCATATCGTCATCCACGCTATTGGACTGGGAATGACACCAGCCAGTGCTGCCAATATTCTAGCTATTATTGGCATAGCAAGCATTGCAGGCAGGATTGCATTTGGCCGCCTGTCCGATGTAATCGGCATGAAGCCTGCTCTCATAATTTCCTTCGCTTTGTTATCAATTGATTTCATGTGGCTTTTAGTAGCCAGGGAAGCATGGATGCTCTATTTATTTGCCGCAGTATTCGGCATTGCTTACGGGACTATCGAAGTGCTGCAGTCGCCGCTAATGGCTGAGCTATTCGGGTTGAACTCGCTGGGCTCAATCTTAGGTGCCAGTACCGCCTTCGCTTCAATTGGATTTACCATAGGAGCTGTCCTGGCCGGTTACATATTCGATATCACCGGTAGCTACAACATAGCTTTCCTGATCTGTATTGCCATGGGACTTATCGGCACTATACTCAATGTGTTCTTGCCAACAAGTGGAGACAAAAGAAAACAAGACAAGTTATAGCTATCCGGCATGCCCCAAGCATAAACGAGTTGCCCTGACTCCTCAGGCTCATCTTGTATTAAAAGACAACTTGCTAAAATCCATAGTCCAGTGTTACCTATGTGGTCAGCCAGCACAACCCATTGTCAAAACTAAAAAATTTATGGTGCTTTGGAAATAGGTCCTAAGTTGTGGCCAGGGTTAATTGTATGAGTTGGGCTAATCTATGTGGCATTGTCTTTTTTCTCATGTCTTCTTTGTTATATAAGGGCTCGTTATCGTGCACAGCGAGTCCATTTTGATGTAAGATATAAGAAGAGAGTGGAGAACTGAAGGGGAGAATGATATGTAGAGGGCAACTAGTGGCGATGGATTCTGGTATTTGTATTGAAACAGTAATCCACTTCTCGTCGTGTAGTATAGTTGTGCAATCGCGGGATTGGTGCTTATGAAGCAGGAACCTTGCAGGAAAGACTGCAGAAGGAATCTGTAGAGGAGTGAAAAAGTGAAAACCATATACAAACCCCAATGTTACCAAAGGAGCCAATATGAAAGAGAAAAGCATACCTTAAAGCATTATAAAGAGTTTGGGGGACCCAAGCTGAGCGATAGAAATATCTTTGAAGCATGGCAGAAAAGGGAGTCTAAGCCAATTGACGAAGTGGCTAAAGAAAAGGTTAAAGAAATATTGACCACTCATAAGCCTGAACCTATTCCTGAAGATGTTCAAAAGGAGCTATCCCGGATTTATAAGAGAGTTGAAGCAGAACTATTGCCAAAAAGTCGGAGTCAAAATACAAATTCAATAAAGGAGGAGTGAGTAAATGAAAATATTAGTAGTAGGAGCTGGAGGGCAAGGAGGCCCATGTGCCTCAATTTTATCAAGAGACAAGGATATATCAGGGATAGTTTTGGGCGATATAGATTTAGATTTAGCGAACAAAGTCAAAGAGTACATAGGAAGCAACAAAATCACTACCATGAAAATCGACGCTGGAGAGATCGAGGAAATTGCACAGGCGGCTCAAGGCGTAGATGCCATTATTAATCTGGTTGCGCCCCAATTCAACAGCAACGTAATGAAAGCCGCTTTGAGAAGCAGAGCACACTATGTGGATGCGGCTTTGGATTATCCTGCCATGGCACAGTTGACAGAAGGAAACCCGCCCGAACTGGATAATGAATTCAAGAAAGCTGGTTTAACTGCGTTAATCGCGTGTGGTGGGACTCCTGGACTCAGTAACGTGCTGGTAAAATATGCCTGCGACAAATTCGACCGACTGGATAGCATCCGTCTCAGATGCAGTGGTGCGATTACGAAAAAACCCAAAGATATAATTCGCGCCTGGGACCCAGGATGGGCTCCTAAAACAGCGTTTATTGACTACTCAAAGGAGCCTATAGTGTTTGAGGATGGTGAGTATAAGAGATATCCTCCTTTTAGTGGCCGTGAGGAGTATGACTTTACCCCATTTGGAAAAGTCTTAGTTGCACACCACTTACATGAAGAGGCAGCGATGTTACCATACTTTATAGGTAAAGGCCTGAAATATGTGGATTTCAAATTCCCTGCGGATATACAAGCAGGGAGTCTCATTCAGCAAGGATTCGCCAGTGACAAACTCATAGACATAAAGGGCGTTAAAATCTCCCCCTGGGATGTTTTGGAAAAGCTAGTACGGACTCCTGTTAATGCCTTCTTCACGGAAGAGGAAGTAGCTAAATCTCCAATTGATTTTGCCAAAAGCTATGTAATTAAAGTGAAGGGGACAAAATCAGGGAGCGCTATGGAATACACATTATCATATCCCTACCCTCTTTTTGTAACCACTGAGGAAAGGCTGGAGGTTTTTAGAAAATTTGGAACAATAAACATCTATGTTGCTTTACCCGCGATAGTAGGTGCAAAGATGTGTGTAGGAGGAAAAGCGAGCAAGGGGACAATTGGACCTGAATGTCTTGAGCCCATGGACTTTCTGAAAGGCATGTCTGCTATGGGTTGCCCCGTGAAGGTTAATGAGGTGTTTTCAAAGGAAGCATTTATCGCATAATCCACGAAATTGAAATAAGGAGCTTGCAGAAATGGTGGATTTGACCAAGATAAGAGATGGAGTGAAATGAGTAATTATACTTTTGTAGACGAAGTAGCAGTTAATGACTTCGTAAGAGGAGCTACTTTCTTCAGCACAGGGGGAGGTGGTTCACCTAAGGATGGATTGGTCGCGCTGAACTCTGAATTTAAAAAGGGGAAGAATGTAGGATGGGTAGATATAGGAGAAATCCCAGATTCAGCTCTTGTTGTCTGTCCTTTTATGATGGGCTCTATTGCTCCTCATACTCCAAAAGTAAAACAAGAAATGGCGACATTTGGCCTGGTGGAGGGGAAGCCAAAATATGTGAGAAAGGAGGGAGTAGTTGAGGCTATTAAAACGCTGGAGGAATTTACGCATAAGAAAATATCAGCAGTTATCCCACTGGAGTTGGGAGGATCTAATACGTCAGTTGCTGTTTCAGCTGCTGCTTCACTTGGATTACCTTGCATCAATGGCGATTATGCTGGGAGAGCAATTCCGGAAATTTCCCAGACGATCCCCAGTATTCTTGGCAAACCACTGTGTCCAATCGCAAGTGTAGATTTGTGGGGTAATAAAACCTATATAGAGAGCACTATCAGCTATGCAATGGCAGAACGAATAGGTAAACTGATTTCCGTTGCAGCGTATGGACCGGTTAGCCAAGCAGGGTTTTTGTTACCTGTTAGAGAGGTGAAAGAGTGTTATATTCCCAATACATTGGCGGAATGTCTGAATGTTGGCTCTACCATACGTAAGGCACGTGAAATCGGGGAAGATCCCATTACAAAAGTTAAAACCCTGTTAAACGCGTGGATCTTATTTAGAGGCATAATTACAGAAAAAGAATGGGGGGATAAAGAAGGATATTATTGGGGGACACATACAATTACCGGGGAGAAACAGTTCACCGGGCATAAATTCAAGATATGGTTTAAGAATGAGAATCATATTTCGTGGATTGATGACAAGCCTTATGTCACAAGTCCAGATATGTTGATAACGGTTGATGATACTACTGGAGAGCCCATCCCGAATCCTTTTATAAAAGAAGGTGATTCTGTGGCTGTAATTGGGGTGAGAGCCAGAGAGCAATTTAGAAATGAGCGTGGAATTAACATTTTGGAGCCTGCTCACTTTGGGTTCAAGGACATCAAGCACATCCCTATTGAGGAACTCACAAATTAGCTTTGGATACAGCTAATAAATCGAGGGAAAAAGGGAGATATAGCATGGTAGAGAAAGGGAAAATCGAGAAAGGCGTGGTAAGCATGATCAAACTGAACATGGGTGTTAAAAGTGGTGAAAGGTTACTTGTAGCTACGGATGTGTCAACCAGCGTAGAGTGGATAAAGAAAGAAAGTAGAGAACTCGCTCAAATGATGGAAAGGTCCCTTCTTGCTAAGATGGTATATGAGATAGCATCTGAAAAATTTCCTGATTGCAATGTAGAGTTTTACACGTATCCATCCGTGGGAAGAAATGGCGTAGAGCCTGAAAAGGAAGTGCAAGAGAAAATGAAGGAAGCTGATGTAGTGATTGCCATAACGAGCTACTCACTTTCCCACACTGAAGCGCGAGAGAGCGCTACAAAATCTGGCACTCGTGTTGCAAGTATGCCTAAGTTTACCTCCGAGATGTTTTACCCTGGAGGCCCAATGATGGCAGACTACACGAAGATACATGAGGAATGCAAGAAAATAGTAAAACTGGTCGACCAGGCGAATGATGCTATTGTGACATCGCCAAGCGGAACAAATTTGAAATTTAGCTTAAAGGGAAGGAAAGGGACAATTGATGATGGCATATATGTACGAAAAGGAATGTTTGGAAATCTGCCCGCTGGTGAAGTTTACGTTGCACCCCTGGAGGGGACAACAGACGGAAATCTGGTTGTAAAAAAAGGATGGTTTGCAAACCTGGAAGAAACTATGACTTTTGTTTTCAAAGATGGGCAGGTAGTGCAAGTTAATGGTGGGGGTAGGATAGGTGAGGGATTCAGAGATATACTTGCCTGCGGGAAAGATGAAGAACCCTATCTCTCCCGGAGGAATCATGCTGAATTAGGCATTGGCACGAATCCAAATGCCAGGCAACCTGATAATATGCTGGAGGCAGAAAAAATAAGAGGAACAGTCCATATTGCAATAGGGGACAACTCTCATTTCGGTGGTAAAGTATCAGCGGATCTCCATCAAGACTTCGTGATTCCAAAACCGACGATGAAATTCGATGATAAAACGGTCATAGAGAATGGAGAAATCATATAGGACTTTGACGATGAAAGGGCAACTATGACGGACAACAATATCATAGCTGCCCCTTTTGCGAACTGATTGGACATGAAGTTGACATGAATCAGAAATGCCGGTTGCGACTCCTGACTCAGGAGCAAATAAAAAGCATTCACCAACGGAGTTTAGACATATTGGAGAAAATTGGGGTCAATGTCCATTCTCCAGTGGCTATCGAGATACTGGCTGATGCTGGCTGCCGAGTTGAAGGTCAGAGGGTTCACTTCCCAGCGCCGCTTGTGGAAAAGCTTTGCCAAATAAAACAAAAAAGTGTGGTGCTTCATTCCCGCACGGGAAGGCAACTGGAATCGGGCACAGGGGAGATTTATGCCCATAACACTGGCATTGTCGCTACCATTGCTGATGCCAAAACAGGAAAACAAAGGGAGGCGACTCTTCAGGATGCTGCGGCTCTGGTCAAGCTCATGGACGCACTGGATAATATCCACGCTGTAACTCCTATAATCTATCCCCAGGATGTTGAACCGCAACTGTCTTTGCTTTATGCAGCCAGGGAGTTATTTAAAAATACCTCCAAGCCATTCCACGGCCCCGGGGTGCGTTCTCTGGCGGAAGCACAATATATTTATCGCATGGTCTTGGCCGTTGCCGGCGATGAAAAAACGCTCCGGGAAAAGCCTATGTTCAGCCTTGCTTGCTCTCCGTTAAGTCCGTTGACTTTGCCTAAAGAAGATGTAGAGGCAGCTATATGGGGGGCTAAAAAAGGAATCCCCATTCAGGCACTGCCCTGCCCCACTGCCGGTATGACAGCTCCCATAACCATACTGGGGGCTTTGACACAACAAAATGCTGAAGTTCTAGCAGTGTTGATGCTGGTACGATTGATCGACCCCTCTGTCACTGTTTCCTATGCTGCCAGGTTAGCTCACCCCGATATGCGCTTTGGTAACATACTTGGTGGAGGACCAGAAGGAGCTATAGCCAGTGCTTGCGCTGTACAGCTAGCAAACCACTACAATTTGGAGTCTAATGTCTACGGGCCAGACACCAGCGCTTTCGTGGCCGATGCCCAAACAGGGATGGACAAGATGGCTACTACACTGCTACCAGCTATGGCAGGTAGCGATTGGCTATCTGGGGCTGGTTCACTGGGAGGTGCAGTCACAGTTTCCTATGAACAACTGGCAATAGATAACGAAATCTTGAGTGTGGTGTTCCATTTACTGGGTGATTTGCAGGATGACCAGGAGGATCTTGGTTTTTCTGCTATACAGGATGTGATGAACCAGCAAAGTCAGTTTATTATGCACCCCAATACCTTAAAATACCTGCGTAGCCAGGAGTTATGGTACCCCACTCAAGGGCTGCAGAGTGTTGGTAATAGTCGAGGCTACTCTGGCTGGCTCGAGGACGGTAGCAAAAGTATGGCTGACACAGCCAGAGAAAAGGTGGATAAAATACTTAAGGAACATGAAGTTGAGCCGCTAGATGCATATGTAGAACGAGGGCTGGACGATATTATCCAGGCAGCTCGGAGAGAACTAGTCTCAGCACAGTAAGGAAATGAATGTGGACATTTTTGCCATGGATGACCTGTATGAACTAAGAGAAATAAGGGAGTTGGCTGTTTCACCTGATAGCTCCAAAGCACTGTATATAGAAAGGCAATTTGGCCACGGCCAGTACCACTCCTTTGACCCTATTTGGCCCGTTTCTACTGAGGGCTCAAGAGCCGCTTCGTTTTACTCAGGTACTGTGGAGAATAACTGTCTTCCCATCTGCCGTTGGGAAGACAAAGGAACTGGTTGAAAATTAATTGTAAAATAGTTCTAAGCAAAATCTAAAATTAAGAAAAGGAGAATTTGAGAGAATGAGTAAGCCGAGAATAAACTTTCTATCACAAGATGAACTGGATGCTATTCACAATGCTGCATTGGGAGTCCTGGAGAAGACTGGTATCAGGGTGTTGAGCAAGCAGGCGCTCGATATATTGAAGAAAGCCGGGGCGAAAGTTGATTACACCAACAACCATGCGAGCATCCCCAGGAAACTGGTCCAAGAGGCACTGAATATGGCTCCGAAGACTGTCACATACGCCGCCAGGAACCCAAAGCATGATTTGTTATTAAATAAGCAAAAGGCGCATTTCCTCGCTACGGGCGGACCTCCTTTCATGCTGGACTGGGAAACTGGCGAGCATAGATACTCGACCAGCGAAGATATTGTTCGCTGCTGCACCATAGCCGATTCCCTCGACCATGTAGACCTTATCTGGCCATTGGCGACTGCCATGGATGTGCCGGCACCCCTACGGTACATAGTTGAGATGTATACCTGTTTAAAGAGCTCAGGAAAACATTTCGAAGGCGATACCACAAGTGCCAAGGAAGCTCAATACCAGATTGAAATTGCTGCTGCTATCGTTGGTGGCAGAGAAGAACTCAGGAAAAGACCTATCTTTTCACATGTTATCTGCACCCTTTCTCCTCTCAGCTACGATAAAGGTGCGACAGAAGCGAGCATAGAGCTTGCTAAAGCTGGTATCCCTGCTGCTATATACCCTATGCCTGCGACAGGTGAGACAAGCCCTGTTACTCTGGCGGGCACAATGGTTATGAACGACGCTGAATTTCTCGGTGGCCTGGTTATCCAGGAATTTGCCAGTCCTGGAGCACCTGTGGTATATGCGACTGACGCTGGCACTGTGGATTTTAAGTCAGGAACCACAATTCCGTCCCCTGAGGGTAGCCTGATCCACCTGGCTCTTAATCAGTTAGCTCACTATCATGACTTGCCAAGTCAGATAGGAATTACTGGCGGCAGTGCTTCTAAACTTCTGGATACACAGGCTGGTTATGAAAAAGCAAGAACAATCCTCACACACCTGCTAACAACTCCTGATATTGCTCGTGGCTTAGGAGGGTTGGAAAGAGGCCGCACTACCTCCCTTGAGGCATTCGTTATCGACAACGAGATTATAGATTATGCACTAAGGTTCGCTCAGGGATTTGAGATAAACGATGAGACTCTAGCCATAGATGTCATTAATAAAGTTGGCCCCGGTGGAATATTCCTGGGGGAAAAGCACACACTAAAGCATTTCAGGGAGAGGTGGATGTCGAGGCTCAGCGATATAGATAGCTTTGAGACATGGCAGAAAAAGGGCTCTAAATCGATTGCCGAAGTAGCTCACGAAAAAGTAAAGGAAATCCTGGCTACTCATAAGGTTGAGCCCATTCCTGAGGATACTCAAAAGGAAATATCTAAAATTCTAAAGAGAGCCGAAGCGGAGCTGCTATAAGTCCATTCCAGTCGAGGAGTGAGCCTATGCTGATCATAGAAAGCAAGCGCAAAATTGAACGAAAGAGTTATGTATAACGGGCAACCAGTGGGATTGCGCAACTGGTCATTAGCCAGCCAGCTAATCAATTCTCAGCACTCAGCTTACTCCTCGTCCCGTGTAGTGCCAGAATCGGGGTCCTGGTTGCCCAGTAGGTGATGCTTATAAAGCAAAAGCCTTTCAGCAAAGACTGGAGAGGAAATTTGGAGAAGAGTTAAAGATGAACTTGGAGAAGGAATATGCATTGGTTGGGGCAACACTAATAGACGGGAATGGAGGTAGTCCTGTAAAGGATACCTCTATTGTTGTGAGAAATGGTGTAATAGAAGAAGTAGGCAATAGAAAGTCAGTGAGGCTGGTGGATAGTATTCAGACAATTGATATATCTGGATTTTATCTAATGCCTAGCTTGATAGATAGCCATGTTCATTTCGGAGGTTTCGGAAGCGCTAATCCCTCAGACTGGGGTGCTGAATCAGAGTCTTTGCAAGCTATCAGAGCAGTCGCTAAAGCAAGAAAAATGCTGGATTATGGATTTACAACAGTAAGAAGTGGCGGCGGAGCCTTAAAATTTGATATTGATTTAAGAAAAGCGGTAGAGGAAGGAACGATAATTGGACCACGAATAATGGCCTGCGGACTGCGCCTCTGCCGCTCAGGGGCAAGTGAGGCCCCTGTTGGGACAGTCGATGGGGTAGAGGAAATCCGCAAGGCAATCCGTAAGTTGATTGGTCAGAATATAGACCACATTAAATTCGTGTCCACAGGTGCTGGTATGAGCGAAACTGACAGACTCGAGGATGTGCACTTCAGCATGGAAGAAATGAGAACGATCATGGATGAAGCTCATATGGTTGGCTTGAAAGTAATGTGCCATGCTACCAATATGCGGGCTATCAGAGCAGCAGTAGAACTTGGAGTGAATACGATTGAACATTGTCAATACGCAGAAGGAGATGATTTGGACGAAGAACTTTGCAAAAAGATGGCCGAGAAAAACATCTTTATCACTCCAACGATGACTGATCATTTTACCGAACCAGAACCAGAAAAGGAGATACCAAAATATCTCGTAAATGGTTGGAAAAGGGCAATGGAAAATGGTGTGAAGATTTTGCTGGGCTCTGATGTATGTGGGGACGCTATCACTCCGTATGGAAAACAAAACATTGCTGAAATAAAGCTTCTTGTGGATATTTTAGAAATGACTCCATTAGAAGCAATTACTTCAGCCACCAAATTCGGAGCTGAAGCTTGTGGTATCGCTAATAAGGTGGGCACTATAGAAAAGGGGAAATTAGCTGATTTGCTTGTTGTTTCGAAGGACCCAACCAGCAATATAGATATTCTACTAAACAAAGAGAACGTCAAATATATAATAAAGGAAGGCAATTTAGTAGTTGATGGAGTGAATCCCTGAAGCTGGACACTTCAGGTTAGGAAACCAGCCAAACTTGGCAAGTCGCTAGATTTCAGCGACAATTTCCGAGCACATTCCAAAAATCATTTCCAACTATTGATAACACCTGGTGTAGTATGTCAGTCGTGACAATTTGTCACAACTGGTTTTGTCTGAAACAAATAGAGTAAAAAGAAGGGAGGCTCGGGAGAGAAAGAGAAACAAAAACAAAGACAAACAGACACACACAAAGTAGAGTAAAAAGTAGTTAGTTTCTTGTGTTGCTTTAAATGACAATTTAAACAGTCTGCAGGAATTTTTTATTTATATTACTAGATAAGGACGCAGCGTTATTAAGCAATAAGCCACTTGTCTTTGGGAACCTTGGCCTTCTCTACAGGTTCTCTATTCCCACCGGCTCAACCGGGTCGGCTAAATCAAAGCCGAATATCTTCGAGTAGAAATACAGCTCAGCATCAAGCGCTCGCTTGATATTCTGAGCACGACGGAACCCGTGTTGTTCACCCTCAAATGGGATGTAGGCAACAGGCAACCCCTTCTCACGAAGTGCCTTAACCATCATCTCAGCCTGACTAGGCGGGACAATTTTGTCATCAAGCCCTTGAAAGAAAATCACTGGACATGAGAGACGCTCAATGAAGTTAATCGCCGACCGTTCTCGGTAAAGGTCGCCATGTTCAGCATACGAACCTACCAGCCAATCAACATAATGCGACTCAAATTTGTGCGTATCCTTAACGAAAATCTCCAGGTCGCTGATTCCATAGTAACTTGCTCCAGCCTTGAAGATATTGCGGAAGGTAAGGGCACAGAGTGTGGTATATCCGCCGGCGCTACCTCCTCTAATGGCAAGTCGGTCAGAGTCAATCTCACCACGTGCTATAAGGTAATGTGCGCTATTTACACAGTCGTCCAGATCCACAACGCCCCACTGACCCTGTAGCCGATAGAGATACGCCCGCCCATAGCCACTGCTACCGCCATAATTGACATCGACAACAGCGATTCCACGGCTGGTCCAATGCTGAATCTTCAGATTGAGTATGCTGGAGGTCGCTCCTGTTGGCCCACCATGGCTTATGACAAGGAGGGGTGGCCGCTCACCAGTCGGAGCCGTGTAGTCACGGTTCTTCGGCGGATAAAAGAAGGCGTGCGCCGTCAACCCTTGTTCAGTTGGGAAGTCAATTGTCTGCGGCATTGACAGATAGTCAGTATCAACGATGACCTTACTTGAACTACGAAGCGCCTCCAGCTTTCGTGTGGAAAGGTCAAGCCGAATGACAGAATCGAATTCAGTTGGTGAGCCACCAAGAAACACAGCCTGGCCAGGCGACGCCTGGAGAAAAGCGATTGAGGTGTAAGGTGTCTTTATCACCTCGAGCTCACTGGTCTGCGTATTGAGACTCGCCAGGTGCCAGATTCCCTGCTGGGTGTAGCAACAGATAATACGGCTTGCTGATTCGAATGCGTAAGTGGACATCCCGAATAGCCATTGCGGGTCCCCAAAGTCCGCTTCCATCTCGCATAGTGGCTCGACATGCCCATCGCGCCAGCGATAGAGATTCCCCCAACCAGTCCGGTCTGAAACAAAGTACAGGGCGCCATCAGGTGAATATTCTGGCTGGAAGATAGATTCATCAACTCCGCCGGCCACCCGCTCGGTGTGACCAACAGAACCGTCTTTCATTATCTCTCCGACCCATAGCTCGGTTTGGGTCCATGGCATATTCGGATGGTTCCAGGTAAGCCAGGCCAAGCAAGAGCCATCAGGGCTAAGTCTCGGTGATGAATAAAAGTCATTGCCGGATACTAGAACCTGACTATCACCACCTCCATTAAGAGCAATACTTACCAGAGTGTTGCTCGCTTCACGTTCCTGTTCAGTGTGGTCTTCACGCACGCAAATTATCCGCTCTCGTTTACTATCGATAATACCGTCAGCATAGCGCAGATTCGTCCCAGAGGTGATTTGTTGTGGCTCTGAACCAGAATGTTGGCGGTAGAGGCACTGGTCGGCGAAGTTGGAGAAGTAGGTTACTCCACCTACCACCATAAAGGACCCACCACCATATTCGTGCACCAGTGTCCGAGAGTTGAAAGAAGGTGGTGTAATATCAGTTATTCGTCCATCCGGTGACCGCCGTACAACGACATACCTGCCACCTTCTGCAGGGCGTGTTTCGACCCAGTAAATATCTTCATCATCAAGAACAATCTGCCCCGGCGTAATTGTTTCTGAGACAATAAGCTCCGAGGTAATTGGTGATTTCCAGGAGCCGTATGGCGCTACTTTTGATTCTTTCATCTTATTCGTCCTTCCTAATCTGTTGATACATATAATGATAGCACGGTGTTTAACCAAAGCACTATATCGCGAATTGAATCATCTAAAATCTAACTGAAGATACTTAAGATACGGTTTGGCTAATACTCCTAAAGGAGGCCACAAGCCAGGCTATGGAGAGAATGGATATGCACTCAAGAGATGAATACCTGAAAGTAATGAGGAAGAGTTACATCGAGGCAAGGAGCAGAAAGGAGAGGGAAAAGACATACAGAGGCCAGGTCAGAGCAGCACTGGCCAGGATATGGAGAATCTTTGATTATCCTTGTGGACGGAGGCTAAACTCAGAGCGGCATTAAGGAGGATGCCCAATGGAGAAAGAAGTTGAGGCGTAGTTTATCCCCGCCTGACATTATCTCCACCAAGCAGCTACAAAGGACATTGACAATATGCCAGCTTACCAACAAGCCACTTGCGCAGAGTAGCCAGCAGACTAGCCAACAAGATGGATGTTTGCCTGGGTAAGTAACAAAACAGGCTTTTGTTCCCAATACCTGCTATAGTTTATTTAGGCAGGCCACCGTAATACCGTACTAATATACTTGGTAGGGTGATTCTGGATATTGGACCGAAGGAGACGAGAAATGGAGATTACAAAAGAGCACCCCAACCACAGTAGAACTGATAATTGCTATTAGGATAATTGTCGAATTCATGGCTTCACTGATTGCACCGAACTGTAGAGCAATAGCTGCAACAGCGACGGTAAAACCAAGCCGTGAGCTCAAGAGAATGCCAGCACCAAGCGAATGCCGCAATGAGTAACGAACACATAAAACCAGAGAAGGCAATACTTTGATTAGGCGTCATCTCATCAATCTTTCAAATTTTCCTTTTCCCAATCGCCTTCTCAACAGCTTCTCCAATTCGACGGCGAAGAAGCCTGTAGGTGCGATTAAAATTAGGGGTATCCACCATATTGCCGGAAATGGTTCTGTCTTCAACGGACTGACTCCGAATAAAGGTAATGAATAGACTAGTATAAGCTGTAACCCTATAGTTGTTGCCCAGCCTATGAGCAGCATTTTATTTTTTAATGGACTGCAATACGTAAATGCCGATCTCACTATCGACCTGGCGGTAAAAAGGTAAGTGGTCTCCACCAAAATTATCGTGGTAAAGGCTATTGTTTGTGCCTGTGCCAGGTATTCTACTGAACTGCCCATCGCCCTGTAGAAGAGCAAGAACATTGTAAATACCGCTATCGCCTCTATTACCCCAACTAATCCCGCCCTCTGGAAAAAGAAGGCATTAAATAATCGCTGTCTAGGATCCCGAGGGTCTCTTTCCAGTATCCCCGCCTCCTTAGGCTCCCAAACGAGAGGAATGGCACAGGCTATAGCAATAATCAAATTTACCCACAGGATTTGCACCGGCTCTATGGGGAGACGCAAGGCAAAAACAGGTATAAAAGGCGACAATAATACCGCCCCCGCCATTACTAAACCTTGCCCTATGTTTGTAGGCATTATGTACAAGATATGCTTCCACAGGTTGGTGAAGAGATGTCTACCTTCTTCTACCGCTGCTACTATGCTGGCGAAGTTATCATCAGTCAAGACCATATCGGCAGCTTCTTTACTTACCTCGGTGCCCTTAATCCCCATGGCTATCCCCATATCAGCTGCTCTTAGTGCTGGGGCATCGTTTACACCGTCACCGGTCATGGCGACAATATGCCCTCTCCTCTGCAACTGCTTTGTTATCCTGAACTTGTGCTCTGGAGTGACTCTAGCATATACCGATACTTTGTCCACCAATTCATACAACTCCTCATCGTTCATTCTTGATAGTTCTTCCCCGGTCAGCGCCTTATCCTCACCCTCGCCTATTCCTAACTGTCTCGCGATAGCTTTTGCTGTCTGCGCATGGTCGCCAGTTATCATTACAGACCTTATCCCGGCTGTCTTGCATTTCTCGACCGCCTCTATCGCCTCTTCCCTGGGTGGGTCCATCGCCCCCTGGAGTCCGAGGAAAATTAGTCCATCCAAATCTTCTGCGGCGAGTGATGTTTTCTCCTTGTCCACAGCCCTATGAGCCATGCCCAGCACTCGCAAGGCATCTCCTGCCATCTCATCTACCTTCCTCAGTATTAGTTCATCCCTCAGAGGCTCAATAGCTCCATCCATCAACTGGCTCCGGCACATCTTCAAAATCCTCTCCGGTGAGCCTTTCACGTAGATAACATTTCCCACTTTACCCTGGTGCAGAGTGGCCATATATTGTTGCTCTGGCTCAAAAGGTATCTCATCTAATCTGGGGAGATTTTCGGTAACGCCGGCTTTGGTTGCCGAGACTATCAAAGCTGCTTCAGTTGGGTCACCTTTAATATTATACCCGTGTTCACCCTTCACCAGAGCGGCGTTATTGCACAGGTAGCCTGCCCTTAAGGTTTCAACCAGCGCCTTGTCCGCCTGCACTGGGTTAACCCTCTTATTCCCCTGAAAAAACTCCCCTCTGGGCTCATAGCCGACCCCGCTTACCCGGTAGTTCTTCTCCCCACAGTACATCCTTGATACGGTCATCTCGTTCTTGGTGAGGGTGCCTGTCTTATCTGAGCATATAACTGTAGTGCAGCCCAAGGTTTCTGCCGCCGGCAATCTCCGTATGAGCGCATTTTGCCGTGCCATAGCCAACGTACCAACAGCGAAAGCAGCAAGGAACGCTGCTACTATCCCCTCCGGTATCAGTGCCACAATCATCCCCACCGTAGCGAGGAGCATATATACAGGCTCGTATCCAAGAGTCAATCCTACTGCAAAAATAATAGCACCAAATGAGCAGATAGCGATGACCAAAAATTTGACGAGGCCGGCCATCTTCCTCATTATTGGCGGCTCGACCCTTTTAGTTTCTTTAACCATCTCGGCGATTTTGCCTAATTCTGTCTGCTTCCCTGTCCCCACTACCACTCCCTGTCCACGACCCCGGGTAACGAAGGTGCCATTAAAGCACATACAGCGTTGCTCCCCAGGGGTCAGATATGGTCGCGGGATAGGGTCAATATTCTTGGCCACCGGCACCGATTCCCCGGTAAGCGCTGCTTCATCGGCACTCAGGTTTTTGGTGGAAAATAGACGCAAATCGGCTGGTACTCTATCACCACTTTCGAGTATGACCACATCCCCCGGAACTAATTCCCGCGCCGGTATAACCTTCTTCTCACCATTCCTGAGCACAGTGCATTCCGGCACCAGCATCTTTTTCAGGGCTTCTAAAGAGGCTTCAGCCTTTCCCTCCTGAATGAAACCGATTACTGCCGTGGCCAGGACTACGCCTATGATAACCCACATATCCGTCAATACATCCGCACCCATAAATGTACCCAGAAAGAAGCAAACGACAGCAGCAAATATCAGGACATATAGCAAAGGATTATGAAACTGTCGCAGGAAACGGATGAGAGATCCTCGCTTTTTGACCTCCAGCTCGTTGTAGCCATATTTTTCCAACCTAGCTTTTGCCTCGCTGGAGGTAAGGCCACCCCCTCCTGAGCCTAAGGCTTCAAAAATCTGCTCAACTGACAGCTGATACCATTTAATCTTATTCAACATAGGAGAAAGATTAAACTTTATCATTCTAAAGCTCTTTTGTAAATCCTGTGTGCTGGCTGACCACGTAGGTAACAAAACAGGCGTTTGTTAGGTCCGCGCATAGCCGTTTGACTTGCTTCGGGTTAGGATATTATCATTTTAATAGTATTTAACCCCAGTGTCATTTTAGTGATGAGCGGAGAACTTGCTTCCGAAAACACGGATAGTATATTTGATATCATAAACAAAGCCGCTGCAGCCTACCAGGGTGCCATACCAGCCAACTGCTACTATGAGCCATATATGCCGAAGGAAGAACTGCGTCGTGAGATGAAAAGTATGACCTTCTTTGGATGGGAAGAGGAGGGGAAGCTCGTGGGAGTGATGGGTTTCCAGCCAGTGAAGGGCGTGACCCTTATCAGACATGCTTATGTCTTACCCAGCTACCAGAGAAAGGGCGTTGGCTCCAAACTCCTAGGCCACTTAAAGTTGGTGACGAAGACAAAGGAACTGCTTGTGGGCACTTGGGCACTATCGACGGTACCGGCGCACTCCTTTCCACAAGCATCAAAAAAGCAGAGGTGCTAGCCTATGAAGAACTCGGAACTGAGGCACTCCGCCGCATAGAGGTAGAAGATTTCCCAGTTACGGTAATAAATGATATTTATGGTGGAGACCTCTACGAGGAGGGGAAAGCTAAATACCAGGTTAAGGCGTAACTCTCACTCACCTATCTACAGTAATCCCCTCTCCTCGAGCACTTTCTTAGTAGTTAAGCCGATTTCGGCGGGGTTTTCCACCACAGTTACCCCAGCAGAGCGCAGAGCTTTTATCTTCTCTGAAACCTTACTAGCGCTTCCAGTAATAATAGCTCCAGCATGACCCATTCTCCTTCCTGGAGGAGCGGTGGCACCGGCAACGAAGGCAATGACTGGCTTGGTCATCTCGCTCTTTATAAATTCGGCTGCATCTTGCTCATATGTGCCGCCGATCTCGCCTATCAGGACAACTGCACTTGTTTCTGGGTCAGCTTGGAAAAGCTCTAATAAATCAACAAAACTAGAGCCAGGCAAGGGATCTCCACCGAGACCAGCGCAGGTACATTGCCCGATACCTTGCCCTGTTAGTTGGTAGACAAACTCATATGTTAAAGTGCCGCTTCTTGACATCAGGCCAACCTTGCCAGGCATGAAAATATCACTGGGCATAATTCCGATTTTGCATCTTGCTGGGGGAGAGATAATCCCGGGGCAATTTGGACCTATAACCCAGCATTTTTTACCTCGGAGATGCTGATGCCATTTAACCTCCTGTAAAGCTGGAATGAACTCTGTAATACAGACGACGACTTCTATCCTAGAATCGGCAGCCTCCATAATGGCGTCGGAGGCAAAAGCTGCCGGAACGAAGATTAAGCTAGCATTGGCATCCGTCTCTTTTACTGCCTTCTCCACAGTATTGAAAACAGGAATTTCCCCCTCCCACTTAATTCCACCTTTGCCCGGGGTAACTCCAGCAACCACTTTTGTGCCATATTCAATACACCTTTCTGTGTGGAAGGTAGCTTCCCGCCCGGTTATCCCCTGAACAACTAACTTTGTATTTTCATTAACTAATATCAAGACTCCTCCTTACGCTTTTACCGCTGCTACCGCTTTCCTTGCTGCCTGAGTGAAATCTGACTCAAAGATTATATTCAGTCCTGATTCTTTAAGCAGATTGATAGCTTCTTCAACGTTTGTCCCATGCATCCTAAGAACACAGGGGATCTGCATTCCTTTCTCCTTTACGGCTTCTATTATCCCTCTAGCTACAAGGTCACATCTTACAATTCCACCAAAGATGTTAACCCACGCTACTTTAACCTTGGGGTCGGAAAGTAATATCTTAAAGGCGTCTCTAACTCCCTCTTGAGTCACTCCTCCACCGATATCAAGGAAATTTGCTGGTTCACCTCCCTCATATTTGATGAAGTCCATAGTAGCCATTGCTAATCCCGCACCATTAACCATGCAGCCAATATCGCCGTCAAGTTTTACATAATTTACGCCAATTTTTGCTGCCTCGACTTCCAGCGGCTCTTCTTGTGATATGTCACGTAGCTCAGCAATATCCTTATGGTAAGGGATAGCATTATCGTCAATATTCACTTTGGCATCGAGTGCTAAAAGTCTCCCATCAGCGGTGATGACGAGAGGATTGATCTCAACCAGACTGCAATCCTTTTCCGTAAACAGTTTATACATACCAGCCATTATCTGTCTGGCTGGCCTAATGTGCTCTTGTGGTAAATTCATGCCATAGGCGAGGCTTCGTGCTTGGTAAGGCAAGAGACCTGTCACTGGGTCAATATGTTGTTTAACTATCTTCTCGGGACTTTTGGCTGCTATCTCTTCGATTTCCATTCCCCCTGCCTCACTGGTTATCACCAGCGGCGTCTTTTCCGAGGTATCTATTAAGATACTGAGGTAGAGTTCACGTTCAACCCCAACAGCCTCCTCTACCAAGATAGCGTTCACCGGCAACCCTTCGGGTCCAGTCTGATGTGTGGTCAGCTTCGTCTCAAGCAGGCTTTTCGCTATCTCCTCCACGTCACCCGGTGTTTCTGCGGTCTTAATGCCACCGGCTAGACCACGACCACCAGCATGTATTTGCGCCTTTATTACTACTTTACCACCAACTTGTTCTGCGGTTTTCCTGGCTTCCTCAGGTGTTCTTGCCACGCTACCTTTGGGGATAGGGATGCCGAATTGGGCCAAAAGCGCCTTAGCCTGGTATTCGTGGATTTTCATGTTACTCCTTTCAATCTAGTGGGATTTAAACCATATCGGCGTGAAAGCAAAGGCAGGTTTCAAAATGCTATTGCTCACTTACCCTTCCAAAATATTATAAAGAACAAAGCAGCTATTTTTCAATTAGAATAGACTGCGTTTGTCATAGGCGAATAGAGCCTTATCTAAATCACGTAGACTGACACCCAGACGGCTGGATAGTTCCCGCATTATCTTCGTGTATTCTAGCCATGCTCGCTCACTAGCATCAGTCCTCCCTTGTGGGACATTTAAGGCAACAGCCTCAGAGGGAAGTCCCCAAGAGGGTATGGAAATGGAAAACTACCCTCGCCAAGGCATGGCGTTATCAGCTATAGGCATTTCATCCACACCACCTAATTTATAGCCTTCCTTCACTGCTTTCAAATTGACCTCAGAAAATTTTCCTGCCTCTTTTTTTATCACTCCAACAAGAGTCTCAAGCGAGAAGAATCCAATTACTGCTGACAAGGCCCCAAGCATTACCATATTGGCTACCATTCGATGGCCAAGTTTATCCGCCACTTTAGTTGCCGGAATTGAGTATTGATGGGCGTGAGGCAGTGGTACAGTTTTTACCATATCAACATCGAAGAATACTTTGGAGCCCAAAGAAGTTTTAGAAATCCAAGCATTGTATCCTTCCTGAGACATCGCTATTAAAATATCAACCATCAATACCTCTGGCCAATCTTCCAGTGAATTTTTAACCACAACTTGAGAGGAAGAAGCTCCACCGTAAACTTCTGGGCCATAGCTTGATATAAGAGAGACTAAGAGTCCTCTGCTATCCAATACTTTTGCCAGAGTTTTCCCTATTCTTTGAATTCCTTGTCCACCGAAACCGGCAATGACGATTTCCTTTCTCATCAGTCCCCCTCCGGGATAAGAGACATATACTCTTTCAAGTTTGAAAACTGGCCATAGATTATTTGCAAAAGCTCTTCTGTTCTGACTTTTTCTCTAAAGGGGAAAAGCGATTTAAAGTTTCTCCTAAGGGTAGCCTTTGATGTTTTTTGAACCATCTCTTTTGTGACATAAGCTTGATTAAGCCCTTGCCAAGTTTGCGATGGTGAGAAAAGCTCATTTCTTCTTCCGTATCTCATTAGACAAGGTGAGACGACTTCTACAAATGAAAACCCGTCAAAACAAAGAGCCTCTTTTAAAATTCCCTTTAAAATGAGAGGTTTGCTAATTGGACAGCGAGCCGCATATTTAGCGTTTGCTGCGAGCATCAACTTTACTAAATCGAGAGGCGGAATCATGTTTCCGGTGGTAGTGGTAGAAGTTATTGCCCCTAATGGTGTGGTAGCTGCCACCTGACCACCTGTCATCCCAAACACAAAGTTATTAAAGCAAATAGTCAGGATAGAGAGATTTCTTCTAGCGCCGGGAATTGTCTGTCCCAGTCCAATGTCGAATAGGTCACCATCTCCGCTTATAACTATTACATGTAAATCAGGTTGAACTAACTTTACTCCGGTAGCAAAGGGGACAGGATAGCCATGAGTGGTATTTGCTGAATCGAAAGGAAGATGGTTAGGAAGCCTAGCCGTGCATCCTATTCCTGAAACCACAACCACTCTATCAAGAGCCCAATTCAGTTCTTGCATAGATTTTAGTAGACAGTTCCTCAAAATTCCTAATCCACACCCAGGACAAAAAGGAGTTTGCAAACTGAAGCTCTTCTCAGGGATTTTTTCTTTTTCCTCCTTCCATTCCGGTGGGTCATAGACTGTAGGAGGAAGGATAGAAGCAGCATTTTGATAGTATTTTCCCCTCATTGTTTCCAAAAACCGTAGGATTCTTCTCGGGTCGATGCTCTCGCCATCGGGTTGGGGAAGTGAAATTACTGGTGAGGAAGAAGATTCTCGAACAACATAAAATAACTGCCCTTGGTTCATCTCAGGAACTAGAACACACTTAGCAATTTTGCTCCATTTTTCAATCTTTTCTTTCGGGAAAGGGTACAAAACTCTAAGTTTTATCATACCTACCTTTATTCCTTTTTTCCTGGCCTCTTTTATGGCCCATTTGACTGCTCGAGCTGTATGACCATAAGTGACAATCATCATCTCAGCATCACCAAGCAAATACTCTTCAATATCAATTAGCTCCTCAGTTTTGGATATAATTTTTACTCTTTGATATTCAACCATTCTTTCATGAACTTTGGGAATATTCATACAAGGGACTCCCCTTTCATTATGGCTAAGCCCAGTAATTTTCAAAAATTCGCCCTCACCAAATTTCGGCATACTAGGAACAACTCCTTTTTCAGCGGGCCCGAAGGGAGGGCTTCCGGGAGTATAAATGCGATCAAATACTTCTATTTCTTGTGAAATCTCCACGCTTTCTTCTAAATGAGCGTTGGAAGCCTCCATCATCAGAATTACTGGAACCCGGAACTTCTCAGCCAAATTGAAAGCTTTTATTGTATAGTGGTATATTTCTTGAACTGTTGAGGGGTATAAAACAATATGTTCAGTTCCTCCATGAGGCCCCCACCTTACTCCTCTTACCAGCCAAGAGCCAGTACCGGTAGGACGACCGGTACTGGGAGAAGTCCTCTGAACTACAACAAGCACCATCGGCAGTTCATTGATAAGAGCAAAGGCTAAGTTTTCTAACATCCTTTCAAAACCTGGATCAGAAGTAGCTGTCATTACTTTGACTCCAGCCAAAGAAGCTCCGCAAAGAGCAGCCATTGAAGCATCCTCGTTTTCCATTTGAATAAAAAAACCACCAACATTGGGCATTAATCTTTCCATCTCGTAAGATTGTTCTGTAGCTGGAGTAATGGGGTAGCCGGCAAAAAATCGGCAGCCAGCATCTAGGGCTGCCCAAGCACAAGCTGTGTTACCACTTATAAAGTGCTTTCCAGGGTGAAGAACTCTGACACTTTTCCAGCCTCCCCTGGGCAGAGAAGCTTTCTTTACTTGCCAGAGTTGCTCCCAAAATTCGTCAATCAAGCATTCACTTTCTAAAATTATTGCTCCCTCAGGACAAAAATATTTACACAAACCACAATTAGAGCATTGGCTACTCAATTCAGGGACTCTAAGTCTAAATCCTTTGGTACCTATCTCTTGACTTTCTTGGAATACTTGCTTTGGACATAACTTGAGGCATAAATCGCATCCTTTACACCTCTCCTGGTCGATCCTAATTTCTGGCATTTTACCTATAACTCCTTTGCTTATCATTACTTCACAAATCTTCTCATGTCTCCAGATTTAAATGAGAGAGGGCACTTTAATAGTTCTTTAATATTTCCTCTACCAAAGTGCTGATATATTTGGCTATTGCTGGAGCACTAGTCAAACCAGGGGAATCTATGCCAATCAAGTTGATAAAGCCAGGCAAACCCTTGTTACATTCATGATTTATGGCGAAATCCCTAAAATCTTCCCCCTCCGCTTGAAGTTTTGCCCTGATGCCTGCCATCTCAGGCTCTAAATCATCGTATTCTATAGATGGCAAAAATCTTACAACCGACTCATAAAATGCCTTCTTTTGCAAGCTGTCAACTGAGTAATCTATTTCATCAACATAATAAGCGTTAGGGCCCAGACGCATTCTTCCGGTAAGATCTAAGGTAACATGAATGCCAGTGCCTCCTTGCCCAGCCTTGGGCACAGGGTATATCAGCCTATTCACCAATTTGCTCTTGCGACTACTGACGCTATAATACTCTCCTTTGCACCAGTGCAGCTTATAGCCTGTTTCGTCTACATCTATTCCAGCTATCCTGGATACTTCATCACTATGAAGGCCAGCGCAATTTATTAAAACCTTGGTTACAAAGCTGAATTTGCCTTGGCTATCTTCCACTCTGACTTTATATCCACCTGATATTTTGTCTATGCCGATGACTTTCGTTTTGTAAGCTATTTGAGCGCCGTTATCTCTAGCTTTCCCAAGGAAGTATCTCATCAGTGCCTGTGAATCTATGATGCCTGTAGATGGGGAGAGGAAAGCGCTAACTCCTGTCATATTTGGTTCTAATTGCCTCATTTTCCTGTGGGAGAGCATTTTTAGCTCTACACCGTTATCCTTGCCCCTGTTATACAGCTTTTGTAGCTCCTCAGCCTCGGCATCATTGGTTGCTACTATGATTTTTCCTATCCTTTTGTAGCCTATTCCATACTTTTGGCACAGGTCATAAAGAAGGGCATTGCCTTCCAAGCACGTCTTTGCCTTTAAGGAATCTCCGGGATAATAAATACCAGCGTGGATAACCTCGCTATTACGGCTGCTCGCTCCTTGCCCAAATGTTTTGTTCTTTTCCAACACATAAACCTCTCTATCTTCGTTAGCTACTTGTGAGGCTATGGCTAAACCTACCACGCCAGCGCCAACGATGGTTATATCAACTTGATATAACATCTCAATTTCTCAGTTACCTAATTTAGTTTACTGCAATTCCAAGGATGTTTATGCCTTAAGAGGGTAGTGAAGATAAAAGCTACCCTCGCCAAGGCAGGGCACTATACATCATTCACCACCTTTTAAGCCTGTAATAATCAGATAGCATGCTATCACAATCGGCTCTTGGAAGCACCTTACCGCTATCCTCAACTTTCTGTTCAAAAAATCTCTTTGGCAATGTATCAGCCGTCTTCTTCATCCCCTCACGCAGATTAAACTCTCTAGTCTTGTTTGTAATATTTGAAACCAATTTTTGTAACTGTTTTTTGTTTAATTCCATTCCTGTAGTTGCATTTATAATCGTTGAAATCTTTTCCCAGGGATACAGGTCTCTGAAAAACCTGCAGATAATCAAGGCATCAAAAAGTGTATGCCTATCCTCGAAGTCAATGAGCATCTCCGCTTTACCCTCGATTTGGTCTGGAGCTATCATTCCTGAAAGCTCCGCTTTATAAATGGTGGCTCTTAAATGACACGCACCTCTATCTGAAGTGGCAAATGCTAATCCCATTCCTTTTAAAACCCTGGGGTCGTACATTGCGGGTTCCAATCCTTTAACATGAATAGCCAAATCCTCCAGGCCCCATTCTTTGCTGGCACGTTTTATACCTTCAGCCAGAGTGGCTCCAATTCCTTCTTTTCTGACCATCTTGTTTAGCAAAGCAGCGATGCTGTCAACATCGCCATACTCAATTTTCTCTCCGATGTCTTTTATGTGAGAAGCTTCTATGGTGAAGCTGGCGAGATTACTTGCTGTCATGGTATCCATACCTAACCTATCGCATATATCGTTTAGATACACAATTACCTAGGGGTAACATATGAAGCTAAAAGGCCAGTTGCCCTTTATGCATAACTCTTTCCTTCAATTTTGCGCTCGCTTTCTATATCAGCATAGGCCCGCCCTTCGACTAGAACGGGCTTATACTAACTCTGCTTCAGCTCTCTTCAAAATCCTGGATATCTCCCTATCAACATTTTCAGGAATAGGCTCAGGCTTATGTGTTGCCAGGATTTCCTCTGTTTTTTCTTTAGCCACTTGAGCAATCGATTTAGATCCTTTTTTCTGCCATGCTTCAAAGCTGTCTACGGTAAACCTTGGTATCCACCTTTCTCTGAAATGTTCTAACGTATGTTTTTCACCCAGGAAGTTTCCACCAGGACCAACTTTGTTAATGAGGTCCACTGCTAAAGCGTCATCATTCACCTCAAATCCCTGGATGAACCTTAAGGCATAATCCATAATATCATTGCCAAAAACCATCGCCTCAGGGCATGCGCCATCCCCCAACCCTACTAAACCAATAATAAGGTCAGGAGCTGTTAACATACAGGTGATAAGTGAGATAGCTTTTGAATAACCGGCTTGCGCATCCAGGGTCCTCGAGCTACCATGGGAAGCATCCTTCAAAGTAGGCAAACCATAGCGATAGGCCAATTGAGCCAGGCCTATATCCATAAGCTGGCCCTCCGGGGAGGAACACATAATGCCCGTCTTGAAATCCATGGTGCTAACGTCAATCGCATATACCACCGGTGCACCGGGGCTAGCGAATTCCTGGATAACCAGCCCACCTAGAAATTCAGCGTTGTTCATCACCATTGCGCCTGGTAATGTAGCAGGCCCTGTCGCTCCCACCATGGGCATAGTATATATGACAACCGGAACGCCAGCCTTAGCATACTCTATGCTTGCTTCCATTATTCCCTTATCATAAGTAAGAGGAGAAAAGGGACACTCAATAGCCGAAATAATAGGCCTTCTTTTGAGCTCCTCCATGCCACCAACGATAGTAGCAGCAATCTCAATAGCGTATTGAGCTTCTTTACCACTCAACGCACCCCCTTGAAAATGCTTCCCCATATTGCTTAAGCAAGTATATATACCAACTATACCTTGCATGGGTTCTGGCACCTCGGTGGCAGTCACCATTCGCAAAACAACATCAACATGGTCAAGATAATCAGCTACCACAGCACAACGAGCAATATCCTCACTCGTTGAAAATCTGCGTTCTCCGGTTTCACCATCTATTATGAAAGTGCTGGTTCCACTTGTAGAGAAATGTGGCTTCTGCTTATTCAGCACAAAATCATGCTTTGGGTTTCTGGCTGCACATGTTATAGTTTTCGGAGCCCTTCTTAATGCTTCTTCAACTAAAGTTGCGGGGATAGTAGCATGATTTCTGCCGTAGTCAACCTTGGCTCCTGCTTCCTTCAAAATATCAAGTGCCTGCTCACTCATCACCTTGATGCCAGTTCTCTCCAGAACTTCCAGCGAAGCATTATGAATAGCATCCAATTCATCTTGCGACAAAAAATTTATACTGGGTTTACTCATTCTTCTGTAATCCCCCTTAAGTTAAAGTTTTTCAGCTTATTTCTTATTTGAATCTGCTTTTCCCCATGTTTAACTTTTGACCAGTTCTTTTGCCTTCCCGACGGCAGATGGCGCATCAGGTGCATATCCATCGGCACCTATCTTATCTGCAAATTCTTGCGTCACAGATGCTCCCCCGATCATTACCCTGGCTTTTAAGCCAGCCCCTCTCACCGCTTTTATAACATCTTCCATCCCCGTCATGGTAGTCGTAAGAAGAGCTGAGATTCCTATCAAATCAGCATTCTTCTCTTTAGCTGCTTCTACGAATTTATCAGGCCCCGCATCTACTCCTACATCAGT
>Ga0265594_1000399_pt1 | contig 36438 bp, 32 predicted proteins | sample saktaG_11_FD_190147 | JGI IMG/M metagenome (GOLD analysis project Ga0265594, IMG submission 190147) | Saline water microbial communities from Sakinaw Lake, British Columbia, Canada - sak_2011_5_24_80m | ecosystem: Environmental > Aquatic > Non-marine Saline and Alkaline > Saline ... | reverse complement strand
TGCGTAAAGTGGTGGTTTTACCCGCTCCGTTAGGACCTAAAAGTCCGAATACCTGACCTTTCCGGCAATTAAACTTTAAATTATTAACTGCTATTACCTCGCCTCTTTTTTTATCATTAAATATCTTGGTCAATTCTTCTACTTGAATCATTCTTAAACTTTAATCCTTTCTTTTAATCTATTCTTAATTAATAGTCTAATGGAGCTCTGATTTTTCGGAGTGTGGCAATCTCGAGCTGAGATTGCTTCGTCACTACGTTCCTCGCAATGACAGAACTGTTTCTGAATTCTGGATTCTATCATTTTCTTTAATTTATTAGAACATTTCTAAAGCATTTAGAATTTCTTCCCTTACTTCTCTGTCCTTTTCAATTTTTAGAGCCTTTTCTAATGCAAATTTCGCTTTTTCTCCTCCAATTTTACCCAGAGCCCAGGCAGTATGTCCTCTTATCATTAGATTGTCGTTTTCCTGTAAGACTTTAATCAAGGGAACAACAGCCCGGGGGTCGCCAATATTACCCAAAGCCAGAACAGCGTTTCTTTTGATTGCTTCTCTTGGTCTCATGGCAATCTGGTTATAAGCGAAATAACTCTGAAATTTCTCTTCGGTAATTTGCAATAATGGTATTAAAGGAATCTTTGAGCCGATATAGCCATATTCCGGTTTATATTTTTTAGGTATTACTTTACGGTTCTGGGGGCAAACCTCCTGACAGGTAGTGCAACCATATAATCTATCCTCCCATTTTTCCCGAAAAGATAGAGGTACATTCATTGGCCTTTCTGAGATAAACTGAAGACATTTAGTCCTATCGATTACATAAGGAGAAACTATGGCCTTGGTCGGACATGAATCGATACATATTGTGCAATCGCCACAATTTCGCTGAAGGGGTTCGTCTGTGTCTAATTCTAATTCAGTTATAATTTCTCCTAAAACTACCCAGGAACCGAATCTTTCGGTAATAACTATCCCGTTTTTCCCATACCAGCCTACTCCAGACCGCCGGGCAATCGGCTTTTCTGTTAAAGACACGTAACAAGATTTATTTTTAGATTTATATTTAAAATCAGTCTCTTGATTTATAAAATCAACTATTTTTTTAAGTTTTAATTTTACATCATAATAAAAATTACCGATATCATATTTAGCAATTTTCCCCAAGGGTTGATTTTTATCCTGAATATCTTCTGTCTCCTCTATTAAATAACCTTGAGCAACACTAATTATAGATTTCGCTCTTTTTAGAACATTTTTAGGATTGCATCTTTTTCTAATTTTATTCAGATTTAGTTGATTGGGTTTTACTGAAATATTTCCCGAGGTATAGTAATCATTTTTAGGAATATAACCCTTTCCTACACTTTCTATAATATGCTTTTCTGCTTCCGGGAAGCTTTTAGCATTAGTAATCCTGATGATATCTAAACCAATCTCTTCTCCTAATTCTTTTATCTGTGCAGCTAATGACATAAATCCCCCAAGTTAATCTCTTTTCTTAAAAGCCTTAATCATAATAGTTATACCTACAGCAATTAAGATTAGCGGCCACAGTCTGCCCCAACCTACCCAGGGGAATAAACTGTTTAGTAAAAAAATTAAACCTATAACTATTACAATTATGCCTCCGAATATCCTTCTATTTTTTTCTGATTTATAGTGAGGCCCTTCTGATTCAAAATGTTCTTTAACTTCTTCAATTACATTCTTTGCGCCTTTTTTTATTTTCTCTTTTATATCTTCTCTCTCTTCAAAAGCCTCATCAGAAACTTGTTCTGGATTCTTGGGAATTACAATCCAGGCAATAATATAAGCGACAACTCCTGCTCCTCCTATAAGTACAACCAACACTGTTAATAATCTCACTAAAGTAGAATCTATATCAAAATATTCTGCTATTCCTCCACATACACCAGCAATCATATAATCCTTTCTCGACCTGTAAAGTTTCTTATCCATAATTAAATTTACTCCTTTCATAATATATAATTCACCAATTTACCAATTGACCAATTCTCCGATTCTCCAATTAAATTAGTCATTACTACATTCTAAAGCGTGAAGATTATCCCCCTCACCCTAACCCTCTCCCTCCAAGGGGAGAGGGGATGATGTATAGACAGGCGAGACGCCTGTCCTACGGTTTTATCTTATATCTTATATCTAGCTAACCGGGTAACCGGTAAACAGGTTAACTCTTCTCTTATTACTCATTACTTCTCTACGCTCTACGCTATTTTTTATATCCAATCATCCTCAGAAATTCTTTCCGCTCCTGAATATCTTTGTCTGTCTCCACGCCTTTGGGTGAGTTCCCGTCAATAACTCCCAATACTCCTCTCCCTAAATCAGTTTGGGCGATAATTACCTCAACCGGGTTAGCAGTAGCACAGAATATAGAACAGACTTCAGGACAATTTTTTATAGCATTCAATACATTTATAGGAAAAGCATCTTTTAAAATAATTACAAAAACATGTCCTGCTCCGATAGCTTTTACATTTTTTATAGCCAGGGCTTTTAGTTCTGAATCATTTCCTTCTGCCCTTACCAGACAAGGACCTGAAGCCTCATTAAAGGCCAGACCAAATTTTGCTCCCGGTACAGCACTAACCATCACTTCATAAAGGTCTTCTGCGGTTTTAATAAAATGAGTCTGACCAATAATAATGTTAGCGTCTTCGGGAAATTCCATTCTCACTGTCTTTAATTCCATTTGTATTATCCCCCCCCTCTTTTTATAATATTCTTCACAAAGAGCTTTCTTTCCTTCTATTTTCCTAAAATAATGTTAAAATATATTTTTTCTTTACATTTATTATCTTATCTTTTATATTATGATATAATTGTTTATATTTTACCATAGTTTATATAAAAAATTTAGCATTAACTTAAATTGGGGTGCTTCTTAATGAATTTTTGTACTAAAATGCGTCAATCATTATTTATCGAACAGAATGTTACTGTATTATCAATAACAGTTCTATTTGGCCTCATGGCTTTTTTTAGTTGGTATCCTGTTCTGCCTATTTATCTTAAAGAATTAGGGGCAAATGATTTTCAAGTGGGATTTTCGTATACCTTACTTGCCCTATCTTCTACTTTAATGCAATTTTTAGGAGGAATACTTTCCGACCAATTTGGTCGCAAATTATTAATAATTATTCCAAGCTTTGTCTTTCCTTTTCTATTTTTTTTAGCTGGCAATTCTTCTCATTGGATCACTTTAATACTTTTGCTTACTATCGTTAATAGTTTAAGTGCTCTCCAATTACCCTCTTTCTATTCCATGATTGCCGAATCTGTTCCCAAAACAAAAAGGGGTATAGCTTATAGTGAATTTGAACTATTCGTTGTTTCGGGAATTACCATAGGACCCGCTATAGGGATGATATTGATTCCTCGAATAGAAATAAAATATTTATTTTATTTTACTTCTTTTGTTAATTTTTTGTGTGCCATAGCCAGAATATTGTGGTTAAAGGAGACTCATCACCACCGTACAAAAATTAATAAATTTGATTCTTTTAAAAATTTATTTAATAAAAAGATGCTGCGAATCATTTTAGCTCTTTCTTCCCTTTTTCTTTTATTTAATCTTACTACACATGGACCTTTTATTTCTTTATACGCCAAGGAAGTAATGAATTTGGATAAATCCAAAATCAATTTACTTTTTGCATTGGGAGGGTTTGCGGCAGTTATATACAGTCTCTGGGGAGGAAAGATCATTGATAAATGGGGCAGCAAACAGGTGTTATCGTACAGCGCGTCAGGTCTAGGAATATTTATAATCTTATGGAGCTTAAGTTCTTCTTTATGGCTGATTATTGCTCTATTTACCATATTATACGTTTTTTTCCAGAGTTGTTATATCGCTTATGATTCATTTCTTGCCGATATTACTCATAGACAATCAAGAGGTTTGGTAATTGGGTTTATCGGGACCTGTACCGGCTTGGTCGGTTCTATAGGACCTTCTCTGGGAGGATATTTAAAATTCCAGTTTGGTTCCTTATCACCTTTTTGGGCTGCATTGATATTTGCTTTAATAACTTCTTTGTTATTGATAAAAGTAAAAGATTAAAGCTATAAGAAGATTACACTATTATATTTTATCGTGATTTGATTGATTTTTTTTCAGTAGGGGTTTGATTTATCAAACCCGTCTCGGGTCGAATGAATTCGACCCCTACAAAAAAATAGAGTAATTGAATATATAAATCAATGAGGATGAAATGCAAAAAGTAAATAATAATGAAACACAAAAATTCAAAGCCATATTTTTTGATTTTGGTGGAACATTAATGTGTGCCGAAAGTGACAATGTCGCTCATTTACATATGATGAAAGAGGTTATTCAAAAATATAATCTTTCTGCTTCCCCGGAAGATATGGTCACCAAATATAATTCTTATCTATTTACCAAGGAAATGACTTTGCTGGATACCGACCCGGAAGAAAAATCCTTTACACCTCTTCATGAATCTACCAAAAAAGCTTTTAATGGGGTACTTGCAGAATGGAATATCCAGCCTTCGAAAGATGATTTTCAATGGCTTAACAAGTCATTCTTAAAAAACCATAAAAAATATATAAAATTATTTCCCGAAACTTTATTAATTCTTCGGGAATTAAAAAAAACTAATCTTCATGTGGGAATTATAAGCGATATCGATAATGACTTTCAAAACTTTCAATTTAAAGTTTTAGGAATTAGCGAGATATTTGACTCCATTACCACCTCGGAAGAAGTTCAAATCTACAAACCGAAAGAAAAAATCTTCCAAGTCGCTCTAAATAAAGCAGGTTGTCAGGGAAAGGAATCAATTATTATCGGTGATTCTTATAAAAAAGATATTATAGGCGGGAAAAATATGGAGATGACTACCATCTGGATAAATAAATTCTCCGGAGATGATGCTGATAGGGATAAAGCAGATTTTGTAGTCAAAGACTTAAAAGAAATATCTCCTATCCTGGATAAACTTCTTAACTAATTTTGGCCTTGCTTGTCACTCTGGGGTATTTTTTAAAGATGCCTTAGACGATATGTTATAATAAATTAAAATAATTGATAATAATTTTAGGAGATAGCATGTTTTTAAATCATAATATTTCAGACATTCCTCCCTTTAGAAGAAACAGATTCATATTTACTTTCAAATTATTAATAATTACATTGCTAATAATAACATTTAATCAAAATATATTTTTAATTACAAACAATGCAGTCTATGCTGAAGAAATTACCATCCCTATCCTGACCTATCACAATTTCACTAAAGATGAGGGTAGCAGTTATGTGATAAATATTGGAGAATTTGAAAAACAGATGAACTATTTAGCCATTCATAATTATTCGGTAATCTCTCTTTCCGAATTGCTTGCAGGATTAAAAAACGGTCAGCTTCCACCAAAGCCGGTAGTAATAACCATAGATGATGGTTTTAAATCTAATTTCACCTTAGCCTATCCTGTATTAAAAAAATATAACTTCCCGGCAACTCTCTTTTTATATACCAACTTTATCGAAAAAAATAGCTACAGTCTTACCTGGGAAGAGATTAGAGAGATGACAAAAAATAATATTGAAATTGGTTCCCATACCTTAAGCCATTGCAACCTCTTAAAATATCAGGAAAATGAAAATTACGAGACTTATCTGGCTCGAATTAGGAGGGAAATTATTTTGTCAAAAGAAATTTTAGAAAGCAAAATGGGAGGTAAAGTAAAATTCTTCGCCTATCCTTACGGCGTTTACAGTCCTGTAATAAAAAATATAGTTATACAAGCAGGTTATGAAGGTATTGTTAATGCCAATAGCATGAATAATACTTTCACCGCCAACCCCTTTTCCTTGAACCGGCAAATAATTTTTGGCCAAAGTTCACTTAATTCTTTTGTGCAGATATTAAATCAACGCCCTTTTAATGCTTCCCAAATTTTCCCCTATGACGGTATAATAGAAAGCAGCCAATTAGTTAAGATAGGGGCAATTTTAGAGGGGGATAATTATGATGCAGATACTCTCTCTATGAAATTAGGAGGGGCAAAAGTAAAATTCGATTATGACTCGCAAAATCAAGAAATTTCTTTTACCCCTGATCCGCTTAAACCTTTAATTAAAAAGTCTTATATTGTAAATATTACTGCTCTTGATAAAAACAGCCCATACGCGCGAAAAATTTCCTGGTTAATTACTATAAAATAATATTATTCTCCCAGATAAGCTTTCCTTACTCCATCGTCTTGTAGAAGTTCTTCTCCAGTTCCTTGCAGGACAACCTTTCCGGTCTCCAACACATAAGCGTAATCAGCAATTTTCAATGCTGCAAAAGCGTTCTGTTCAACCAAAAGAACTGTCATCCCTTCCTGGTGAATCCGCTTAATAATATCAAAAATTTCTTTCACTAATAAAGGCGCTAATCCCAAAGAAGGCTCATCCAGCATTAAAAGTTTTGGCCGGGACATTAATCCCCGGGCCACTGCTAACATCTGCTGTTCTCCGCCTGATAAAGTTCCGCCCTTTTGCCATAACCTTTCTTTAACCCGAGGGAATAATTCGTAAATCCACTCAAGATCTTTCGTAACTTCATTTTTATCAGTCCGGGCAAAAGCACCTAAGGATAAATTTTCCTGGACTGTCAAATTGGGGAATATTTTCCTTCCTTCCGGTATTAAGGCAATTCCTCTTTTAACAATTCGATCAGTAGGAGCACCGGTTATCTCTTTGTCGTTAAACTTTATCTTACCTTCCTGTGGTTTGATTAAACCACAGATGGTTCTTAAAGTAGTACTTTTACCTGCCCCATTTGCTCCGATTAAAGTAATAACTTTTCCTATGGGAACATCAAACGAAATTCCTTTTAAAGCATGTATGCCGCCAAAAAAAACATTCAAATTATTAATCTTAAGCATAGTTTGCATCCACCCCCAAATAAGCCTTAATTACTTCCGGATTATTTTGAATTTCTGCGGGATTTCCCTCAGCAATAGTCACTCCATAATCCATTACTAAAATTCTTCTGCATATTCCCATTACTACTTTCATATCATGTTCTATTAAAAAAATGGATAAACTGAAGTCGTCTTGAATCTTCTGAATAAAACTCATTAACTCCTTGGTTTCCTGAGGATTCATTCCAGCTGCCGGCTCATCTAAAAGTAATAGTTTAGGTCCGGTAGCTAAAGCGCGAATAATCTCCAATTTCCTCTGCTGTCCATAAGGAAGACTGCCTGCTTTTTCTAGTTTGAATTTTTCTAATTCTACTTTCTCTAATAATTCCATTGATTTATGGTAAATACTTTCTTCTTCACGAACATAACTTGGAAATTTAAGGATAGCGGAAGCAAGATTAGATTTTAGGTGAAGATGAAAACCTATCATTACGTTATCTATTACTGTCAGATTCTCTAGAAGCCTGATATTTTGGAAAGTTCGGGCGATACCTGCTTTAGCGATTTTATCAGGTTTTATTCCGGTAATATCTCTATCTTGAAAATAAATCTTATTTATAGTTGGAGTATATATTCCGGTAATCATATTAAAGACGGTGGTCTTTCCGGCCCCATTTGGGCCAATTAATCCAATAAGCTCTCCTGGGAGAATTTTCAGTTTAAAATTACCTACAGCTGTTAAACCGCCGAACTTCATAGTTATACTATCTACATTTAATAATTCCATTACATGGCACTCCCTTCAGACGATCTCTTATTTTTGAACAATTTGTTAATAAACTGAAAAAATCCTTTCCAGGAGAACTCGAAACCTCCTAACAGTCCTTTTTGCTTATATAAGATAACAACTAAAAGAAGGGCTGAGAAAGTGACCATCCTCATACCAGGTACTTGGGGAATTTTAATGGGTCCAATATTAAAGCCTGCTTCAATAGGACGTAAATATTCCAGAAAGAAATTAAATAAAAAAGCAGCGAGAACTGTTCCGGTAATACTGCCTAAACCGCCCATCACTACCACAATCAAAATATTAAAAGTCATGACAAACATAAATGCCTTCGGGTCTATGGTGGTAAGTAGACAGGCAAATAATCCTCCGGCAACGCCGGCAAAAAAAGCGCTAATGGTAAAGGACATGACTTTATGGTAAGTTAGATTAACCCCAATAACCTCGGCCGCTATCTCGTTTTCTCTGATTGCCATCAAAGCTCTTCCGTAACTGCTCTCAATTAATCCTTTAATAATATAAATGGTCACAATTGCCACTCCTACGGTCCACCAAAGATTGGTAAATTCCGGAATCCCCTTGATTCCCAGTGCACCATTGGTTACCCGGGGAATATTATTGGCTATGATTCTAATAATTTCGGCAAAACCCAAAGTAGCTATACCTAAATAATCCCCTTTCAGTCTTAACACGGGCAATCCGATGATAAATGCTGCAATAGCGGCAAATAATCCGCTCAAGAATAGGGCAACGATAAAAGGTGCATGAATGACCGTGAAAGGCCAGGCTAAAGGTTCAAGTATATAAATCATCTCCTTATAATAAGGAGGAAGCACTAATAAGCTGGTTACATAGGCACCAATGGCCATAAAACCAGCATGGCCCAGGGAAAATTGACCGGTAAACCCATAAATTAAATTTAAACTTACAGCCAGCGTAACATATATAGCCCCCAGATTAAGAATCCTTAACTTGTAGGCATCTAAATTATTTTCGGCAAGGTATACCAATATTCCCAGTACAATTAAAGCTAATATAGTCAATATTTTTTCATTTTGTTTTTTCATTTGGCTACACTTTCTCCTGTACTTTTTTGCCTAAAATACCATCAGGTTTAAACAGCAGGATTAAAATCAGAATTAAAAAGACAAAGGCATCTCTATATCCTGATACCGCCGGTAAAAAAGCAACAAATAATATTTCAGTCATACCCAAAATTAAACCGCCGAGCATCGCTCCCGGTATATTTCCAATCCCCCCTACCACAGCTGCAATAAAAGCCTTTAAACCGGGTATCATGCCCATGGTAGGAAATAATTGCGGAAATCTTAAACCCCATAAAATACCACCCACAGCTGCCAGAGCAGAACCAATGATAAAAGTTATAGATACAGCTCTATTAACATCAACCGCCATTAATCTGGAGGTCTCAATATCTGTAGATATTGCCCTCATAGCCAGACCAGTCTTTGTTCTATAAACCACATATAGTAGTAGGGTAAGAAATATAGAGGATACGATGATTGATGCAAAAAGAGTTGATTGTATACGAATCTCGCCAAACTGATATAACCTTGTGAAAAATTCGGGACGATGAACAGACTTGGGAATTCCAGAAAAAACCACAATCGCTAAATTTTGCAGAAAAAATGATACGCCAATGGCTGAAATCAAGACAGAGATTCTGGGGGCATCCCGTAAAGGTTTATAGGCAATCCTTTCGGACAACATCCCGGTCGTGGCAGTTAAGGCGATAGCAACGATAATCGATGCCCACCAGGGTAAGTGAAAAATTAAGACTCCAAAATAAAGAAAATAAGGCGCTAGCATAAAAATTTCTCCATGGGCAAAGTTAATTAATCTTAAAATACCATAAACCATGGTATATCCTATGGCAATTAAAGCATATAAACTTCCCAGGGATAAACCGTTTGCAACATTCTGCAAGAATAAATTTAGTGACATAGAATTCTCCTTATAATTATTTGGAATTGTCATTAAACAATATCTATAGTTTTCAACTTCTTCGATTTATTCGGTTGTTAGTTAAATAAAAAATATCAAATATATATCAAAATATTCTATTTTCTCTTTTCTTTGTTAAGTGAAACTTAGTCGAAAAGGTTCTTTTTTTGTATAGAGAGATAGGATTGAATCCTATCTCTCTATAGTATCAATAAACAATTTATTGTATTTAGGGATTAACGGTAGTCTCATATTTATACTCTCCGTTTACAACTTTAACCAAAACGGCAGGTTTAATGGCATCCCCGGTTTCATTAATGGTAACGGAACCACCTGCACCCTGGAAGCCTTTGGTCGCAGCCAAAGCATCCCGGATAGCTACCGGATCAAATGAACCGGCTCTTTCAATGGCATCAAGCATTAAATTGTAAGAATCATAGGTAAGAATAGATACAGCATCTGGCGCTAAATCATATTTTTCTCTGAAAAGTGTAGAATATTTTTCCGACTCCGGAGTAGCCGGTTGATCTTCAGCAAAGAAAGTACTGGCAATTAAACCTTCAGCTGCTTCTCCTGCTAATTCTATTAAAACCGGATTATGCAAAGTATCGCCACCTAAATATTGACCTTCATATCCTAATTCTCTCCCTTGAATGGCTATTAAAGCAACATCTCCGAAATAACCCGGGAAAAAGAGTGCTTCCGCTCCGGAAGCAATAATCTGACTTAATTGGGCACTAAAATCCTGGTCACCGGTATTATATTTCGTGTCACTAACGATCTCCCCACCAAGTTCTTTAAATGTTCTTTTGTAGAAATTAGCCAAACCTACTGAATAATCCTGAGCAATGTCAACTAAAAGTGCTGCTTTTTTGATTCCCAAGTCTTCAAAAGTATATCGAGCCATGACTTCACCCTGAAATGGATCAATAAAGCAAGTACGGAAGACAAAATCTTTGCCCTGGGTAACCAATGGATTCGTTGCAGTGCCGGAAAGCAAAGGGATGCCTGCTTTATTGGCAACTTCACCGCCCGGAATGGCCATACCGCTGCCATAACTAACAAAAACTCCTACTACACCGTCCCTTTCAATGAGTCTCGAAACCGAACTGGCTGCTTCAACCTTATCACTTTTATTATCAACAAGGACTAATTCTACTTGCTTTCCCAATACTTCAGGTTTTTGCTCATGGGCAAGTTCATAACCCCGCATACAAAGCTCTCCACCCACTGCCATGGCACCGGTCATTGGTTCAGCAATTCCAAGTTTAATTACATCCTGCGCAAGAACTACGATACTCATAGCAATTATAAGTATAGCTAATGTTAAAACAAACAAACTTTTTCTCATTTCTTTTCTCCTTTATACTAAAATATAAACCTTTTTAAACATGAACCTTTTCGACTAACAATTTTGCATTCTCAAACTCTTATATTTTTATTATTTTTTTTTCACCCCCAATTGATTTTTATTTTTATTTTATATATTTAGTTAGTACGTGTTGTGGTGATAATTTATAGGGAATATCATTTTGCGGGACCTCCCCATCTGTAAAAATGAGAATGTGGAAAAAATTCCGGTAAGCCGGGACAGAAGAAGGTATCTAGAAGTAAGCACAACGTCTTTAAAGGCGCGCGTATCAATATTTTAATATTCTCCTTTAAGTAAATATAAATTTAATTTTTAATGGTAAACTAATTATTTTATTTACAATTTTGAAAGTATTAAGATAATGAAGTTAAAAAACCATAAAAAGTTTAGCATTAAATTAATTAAAATACAAATATTTTTTAACTATTTTTTCATTTTATTTATATTTCTTTTTTTAGCAGACAGTAAATATGAAAATATAGTAATAAGAATTAATGCATTACGGGTTTCGGGTTTTAAAAATAAATATTTAAAAAAATGGAAAAAATCTAAAGATCATAATGTGGCAATATTCAATTATCCCGCAAACAATTAAATCAATTATTAATTTTATATTTCTTCTGTTTATTTGCAATAAATAAAGCAGAAACTAAGGAAGTTATCGGGACTGTTAATACTAATCCGATTGTACCCGATAATCCTTGAATAATTTCAGTGCTAACTGTATTAAGATTTATGGCTCTAAAATAAGGCATATTATATGCCATTAAAAGTATCATTATACTTAAAGAACAACCGGCAAAGGCAAGTATTAAGGTGTTGGCCATTGTACCCATTATGTCTTTTCCCACATTCATCCCTGATTTAAAGAGTTCTGCCTTGTTTAACTCAGGAGCCTTATTATGAATCTCAAAGATGACAGAAGCAATGGACATGCCTACATCCATCACTGCTCCAAGAGAGGATATAATAATACCTGCAAACATTATTCCCTTTATATTAATCGGAAAATCGCTTACTATATACACCAGTTGTTCGCTGGCTTCTCCGGTAATCCCGGTAAGGTGGGCAAATTTCCCTGAAATTAAGGAAATAATTCCAGCAATTACTACCCCCGCTGATGTCCCAATTATAGCTGCTAAGCTTTTTTTATTAAATCCCCCTATTAACATTAAAGATAAAAATATGACTATGGTGGCAGTAATAATAGCCAATAAGATCGGGCTGTAACCTTTAAACATTAGCGGTAACATAAAAAAAGCTATTAATAAACCAGTAATAATCAGGGAAATCAAGGCCATTAGACCTTTTATTCTTCCTACCACAATTAATACAAAGACAAATAGAAAAATAAGTATATAGAGAACTTTATCCCGAGCGTAAGTATCGACTCCAATTGACGGTGACTTACCTTCTCTTTCCTTTACAGCCAAAACAATTTCCATTCCATCTTCGGCAACAACATCATATACTAAATCACTATGTAATCGAGAATTGGTTAATATCAATTTCTGACCTTTAAATTTCCCAGACAATATCTCAATTTTCAATTCCTGGGTGCCTGCATAAACACCAGGTATATTTCCTTCTTCGGTTAAATCACTATCAATTACTTCTAAAACTTTTGCTCTTACATAAGTAATATCTTTATTCTCCACAGAACTATTTCTGTTATAAATAATGAAATAATAAAATAGTGATGAGACAATAAAAAATATAAATATCCATAATAATATATTAAATTGCTTTTTGCCCATAATTACCAACTCTCTATTCCCTATCTTGGGGGTCAGGTCTTCACATTTGACATAACATTTCTAATTGCCTATTTAAGATTAAGTTATGTCAAATGTGAAGACCTGACCCCACTAACACACAAAATTGTAACAAAAAAGAGGATGGCGTATTAATAACACCATCCCCTTTTCACTTTTTAATTTATCAATTGGTAGGAATAACTAATTCCTGGCCAGGTCTGATAAGCCTCATGTTAGTTAATTCATTAAGGGCAACAATCTTTTCTACAGTTGTTCCAAATTTCTGAGCAATTTCCCATACAGAATCTCCCACTTCTACCACATAAATTTTACCACTTTTTGCTTCCGATAACCAATTTTGTTTTACAGGAGAAATAACTCCAGCTTTTTCTACCGCTTCCATCAAAGCATCCCTTATAGGAACGAAGGTATCCAATCCATCTTTAGAATTTTCAAAGTTGTAATTATCTCCGCCGGTGAACATAAAGTCATTAGTAACTACAGTGTAATAGTTATCCATCTCAACAGGGGTTCCATCTTCCAATACCATGCTGGTAATCCTGTTACCCGCCTCTGCTCCGGAATTATATGTTACTCTTACCCCGGAAATCTGAACCCAGCCGATATCATCATTCATTATGCCGTGTTCGATATTCGCTTTTATATCTGCACCGGATAACTTCATAGTATATAGAGTGTTATCAAAAGGCATCACTTCATATAGTTTACCGGCAGTAATGTCTCCTGCTGGAATAACTGGAGAAGTAGGCTCCCTGAGTCCTCCGCCATTAGTCATAGCAATCTGAACTCCGGCCTTATCTTTCATTATTTCACAGGCCCATTCTCCCAGTAAAGACGGTCCGGCATATCTGTCATGGTCCAAATCTACAGTGGTTTTACCCAATACTTTTCCTAAAACAGGATTCAATTCGTCATCATATTTTTTATAGACTGCTAACATATTAGTATCATCTTTGAGAGTATCTGCTCTCTCATAAAGATTGTCAAGGAAAGGTTCTGCACTGACTAACTTATTATTCTCATCAAAAATAAAAGTTATTTTCGCAAATGAACGTCCAGAATAATAAGCTTGTACAAGAGGCTTATTATCTACCAAACCACTAACCCTTTGGTGGGTATGCCCGGATATCACTGCATCTACCCCATCTACTGCACACAAGTCAGAAGCTTCGCCGGTAATGTTCCCTTCTTTGTCCTGGAATGAACCTAAATGAGTTAAGGCGATAATTAAATCTGCTCCTGCATCTTTCACCTTAGGCACCCATTCGGTAAGGACTTCTACCGGGTCTCTAAATTCATAATTTTCTACATTTGCCTTCAAGGCCTTATAAGCGGTCTCTGGAGTAGCTAAACCAATAAATCCAACTTTTACTCCTTCTTTTTCAATAATGACAAATGGTTCTGCCCAATCAACCGGCTGATTAGTTCTTTTATCGTAAATATTTGTGCAGACAAAGCTAAATCCACCATCTTCTGCCCATTTATTAATCCGATTAATTCCCCAATCAAATTCATGGTTGCCGACTGCCGATAATTCTATACCTATCTCTTTAAATACTGCTGATACCGGTTCACCATACATGAGATTAGACATGGCACTACCCTGATAATTATCCCCAGCAGATACTATAATGGTCCCCTCAGGGTTTTTTGCTTTTTCAGTTTTTAAAGCATCAACCAGCTTTACTGCTCCAACATTTTTCCCACCAGGAGCAAGGGCTCCATGATAGTCATTAATCGATAGTATAACAATCTCTTTTTCGGCAGCTAAAACAAAGGAAATGGAACCTAAAACCAACAAGAAAGCTAACAAAGAAATTAAGAGTCCTTTAGTTATTTTAAATCTAAACATATTCGTATAATCCCTCCTTAAATATTTTTAATTAATTTTTTAAGTAAACAAATCCTTACTAACTTGGAACTTGAATAATTATGCGAAATAAATCACCTCCCACCTTCTTTTCTATTACTTAAACTCGCGGCTATTAAATTTTTTCTTGTGTCTATCTTGGGGTCAGGTCTCAACATTTGACATAAGTTGGCTAGTTACTTTATTCAAGATTAACTTATGTCAAATGTTGAGACCTGACCCCATTAATTACAGAAATCTTGTATTTCCCAAGAATTATTCTCTTTTCTATTTTCTACATCCGCCCTGAATAATCCTTCTTTTTTACAAAAATTATTTGAAATTAATTTAATTTTTTTTATTTATTTATTTTTTTCCCTTTGCGAAAAAATTTATTTAGTTAATTGTTTATAACAGCCCACTATCTCGCCAAAATAAAAAGTATGGTAGTCATTATCTGCATAAACATCTTCCCTATATTCTTTACATAAAAAATCGGGATTTATTTCACTTTTACAAACAATTTTACATTCATAATGAAATCCTGATATTTTAATAGCAGGAGTGTCTACTTTTTGTGCAGGAATAATGGTTAAATTACATTCTTTGAATTTATCAAAATCTCGACCGGATTTAGTACCACAAAAATTTAATGCTTCCTTTAAGTCATCAGTTGGGATACTAACCGTAAAACTGGAGGCTTTTTCAATAATATGATGGGTAAAGCGGCTCTTTCTAACCATAACTGTCATTATCGGCTTTCTCCACATATATCCGATGGCAGCCCAACCTATAGTCATAACATTTATTTTTTCACCATCTTTGGGCTTAACTATCAGGAATGCACCTTTAGATTTTATCTGTTGCATAACTTCTTCGGCAACGGATAAATAATTAACATTTTCCATATAATTTTTCCTCCTTAAAGATATAATAATAGTTATATTTTAATTTTCTTAATCAACTTCCTTTAATTTCTCTACCATTTTCACAAAATCATCTATCCATTCCGCAGCAAAGTTTACACCTTTAGGAGTGGGGATGTACTCATCTCCGTCTTTCACTTTTACATATTGCCTTAAATCAACTCTCTCTACTCCCCGAAACTCACCGATAGATAAAACTAATCTTTTATTATCGGTAACGTCTAATTGCCCAATCTGCTTCATTTAATATTTCTCCTTTCTTTTTTATTTTTCCTATTTTTCCTAATCTACATCTCGCATCATATTTCTTTCCCCGAAATCTGCCAAATCAATTATTTTAATTGAATTATTTTTATATAACTTTCTAATTTTCTCTACCTCTTGCTTCAAATTAGAAGAGATAATTATTTCTAATAAATCGATATTTCTCGCATAATTAATTACATTCTGGTGAGGAGGGAAGGAAGCGATAATATAACACTTTATTATTTCATTTTTCCCTATATACTTTTCCAAACTTCTAAGGCATACTATTCCTATCTTTTGACCAAAAGATACAATTACTTTTTCTTTTTCTTTTTTCTGTTTTTTTTTAAAAAACATGGTTATCCCCTATGCGCTCTACGCTATTTTCTACTCAGCCGATTCTTTTAACAGATCAAAAAAGCCATTTAAATAACCTAAGCCCAATAGAATATCTTTTTTCATCAAATTAATCAGTTCCTGGCTACCCGGAGAATTGGCTGTCCTTATTATTTCTTGTCCTTTAAGAATAATAAATTCCTGGTCATTATCTAGTAAGGGAAATAATTTCATAGTTTCCCGATAAGAAAGAGTAAAATCTTTTCTGGCTTCCTTGCTTAGTTTAATGGTACTATCCGCTACATCATCCATCTTAACGGTTTCCACCTCGGGAAGCAGATTATAAAATTCCTCTTTCTTGTGTTCGAAAAGATATCCATTAAAATCTTCATAACCGTAATGAGCATTGGTAACCAGTACAGTCAGTTTTTTTACATTAAAATATTTCTTAAAGAGGACACCCAAAGGAGCTGGATAGGTATGATAAGGTTGGGAAACATCTTCTAAATAATGAATGGCTCGAGCGGCAAACCTAAAACCCCAATAATTATCGCCTTTCCCAAAGGCAATTTTAGACATTTCAAAGAAGTGATTGGCTCTTTTGGGGGCCTCTCCGGCTTTCAGTAAACCTGCAAACACAGAAAAATACATATGACGATACCCCTGACTTCCTCCGGTTAAAGCTTGCAATTTATTTAATTCTAAATTAGTATCTAAATCCCAATCCGGTTCGTCTGAATAATTTATAAGAATATCTGAGGCTTTCGTTTTTTCTCCAATCTCCCCCTCAACATATTTTGTTACAAATTCCGGATTATATTCATCCTGGTCTATGTCTTCATAAGTATAAGGAGTTATTTCGATTTCGGAAAAATTGTTTATCCAGTTATTATTTTTTATGGCCAGTTCGGTATAAAAAAAATGACTGTTCCAGGAAAACACGTTTATAGAACTAAAGATTAAAACGGAAAGAATTAGCAGAATAAGAATTGGTATTTTCTTTTTAAGCTTCATAATTACCCCATTACCTCCTAAATTTGCTTTAGATTTCCACTGTCTGTTTTCGCAGAACCCACCCTCGCAAAAATAGGAGCACATACTTCGTGAGAATGACAGAAAAAGTAGTTACCTCTATTTTATTTTTCAAAAGGGAATTTATACTGGGTCAATCCAAGTTCTTCTTTTAAAGTAATAATCTGCTGTTGAAGATTTTGGTTTATAGGCGCGCCTTTGTCTTTTCTATCTAACCAGGCCAGATACTCTTTCTCTCCGGCAGTATAAATCCTTTCTGCCCCGGGAGCTTTTTTAGAAGAACGAAGGGAACGAAGAATATCTCCGCTTATCTTTTTAAATAATTCGAGTTCTATAAAGGAAGATATGTTAATTGCTATAAAAAAATGTCCCAAATTAATGGGTACTGGTTTACCATCCTCTACTCCCGATAACATTTTAAGAAACTTTCCATTTTGCAGGGCAGCCGAAAGGATTTCTACTACGGCAGAGTAACCATAACCTTTATAACCGGCAGTTTCCTCTCCGATACCCCCTAAAGGAGCAAGAGCAGCTTTCCCTGTTTTTAGGTCTTGCAAAATCTGATGGGTGTCTGTTCTGGCCTTACCATCTTGTCCGATTACCCAACCTGAGGGGATTTCTTTTCCTGCCCGGTCATAGAATTCTATCTTCCCTCGCTGAGTAATAGAAGTGGCACAATCAAGAACAAAAGGAAATTCTTCATCAGAGGGTATTCCAAAAGTTAAAGGATTGGTTCCTAACATATTCTCTACCCCAAAAGTAGGAGCAATGGAGGGTCGGGCATTAGTACCGGTAATTCCAATCATTCCTTCTTCAATAGCCATTAAAGCATAATAGCCGGCAATCCCATAATGGGTTGAATTTCTTACTGCTACCATTCCCAATCCCATCTTCTTAGCCTTTTCAATGGCCAGAGCCATGGATTTCTTGGCAATTACCTGTCCCATTCCATTGTGGCCGTCAATAACCGCGGTAGTAGGACCATCATTAACAATTTCCATATCTGTTTTTGGTGACTGTATCCCGGCTTTAATTCTATCATAATATATAGGTTTTAAGCGGCCAACCCCATGCGAATCTATTCCTCTTTTATCAGAAGTAATCAGCACATCAGCGCATATGCGGGCATCCTCTTCCGGAACCCCTATTCCTTTAAAAACATCGACCATAAAATTTTCTAAACTATCGAAATCTATCCAAACGATATCCTTAGAATTATTATTCAAGATTCTTCCCTCCTCTATTTTTACATTGAAGTTTTTATACGGATTTGATAAATCAAACACTTTTAAGTTTAATATAACAAAATTATAAATATTTTTCAATTATTTAGTTGCGTTAGTTAAATAAAAAGTTATTACTTTTGTTTTTACTATTTTTTTTCTCCTTCTTAACTCGATACTCAATATTGATTAGTCGTTAGTATTAAATACAAGATAAGATAATTGACCAATTGACCAATTAGCCAATTGACCAATTAAGATAAAAAACAAGGTACAAGATGAGATAATTCACCGATTAGCCAATTAAATCAGCCATTAGCATATTGTAAAACGTATTGCGTGAAGATCAATCCCCCTCACTCTAACCCTCTCCCTCCAAGGGGAGAGGGAATAAAGATGAAATAATTATCTGACTCCTGAATTCTGAATTTTATCTCTTCTTTCTTAACTATACGCCAAACGCTGTACGCTAATTATCTTAAACAGCTAACCGCGCAACTAACTAACCAACTAACTCTGTCCTCTCATTACACATCACTGTATTTCTATCCGCTATTTTTTCTTATATTTCTTTTCTTCTCCTTTCCTTCTTCACGCGATACGCAATACGATATACGATATACGAATAAAGAATTGACATAGCGATATTTTGCTGATATATTGAGAATATATTATTAATATATAGGATATAGGTGATATTTATGGTTAATAAAGAAATTTACAAAGAACTCAAAAAACGGATAGTCTATCTGGATTACAAACCAAAACAAGTATTGAATATTAAAGAATTAGCGAAAGAATTTGGAGTTAGTCCTATGCCTGTTCGAGAGGTGTTAATCCTTTTAGAAAGCGAAAAACTAATTCACATAATACCCAATAATGGCATCTACGTTAACGACATAAGTTTTCAAGAACTGAAAGATGTCTTTGAAGTCAGATTATTTTTAGCTGGATTATCGGGGAGACTTGCCGCTGAAAGAATAACCCCGGAAGAGCTAAACAAATTAAAAGAATTGCTTGAGAAGATAAAACAAGAAAAAGACCGGAAAAAATTAATTCAATTAGATGCAGAATTCCATGATTTAGTAAATTCCTCTACTAAAAATAAAACCCTGGCAGAGACCTTAAAAAGATTGCGAAATCAAATTGGACGCCTCTGGTTCTTTGCCAAAGAAAATGATGCTTATTCTCAACAAATTCCCGAAGATTTTGAAGAACTTATAAAGGCACTGGAAAACAAAGAGCAAAACAAGAGTGAACAGATTATGAAAGATCACGCGATTCATTTTATAAATCAGATAAAAATGAGTTTATATGCTGAATAAAAATTTTTTCTCGAATTAAATTAATAGTAAGGAGAAAATATGAAAAGAATTTTAGTAACCGGAGCGCTTGGCCAGATTGGTTCTGAACTTACTTCTTTTTTAAGAAAAAGATACGGAAATGAAAATGTTATTGCCTCAGATATTAAATCTATGCCTGAAGGGACGATTAACCAGGGCGGGATATTTGAACATATTGATTGTTTAGATGCCCGGGAGATTTATTCCGTAATAAAAAAATATAAAATAGATACTCTATTTCATCTGGCAGCTATTCTCTCTGCAAACGGTGAAAAGAATCCTCAATTAGCCTGGAAAGTAAATATTAACGGTCTTTATAATGTACTGGAAATAGCCAGAGAATATAAATGTGCCGTGTTCACTCCCAGTTCGATTGCCGCTTTTGGCCCTTCCACCCCTAAAGATAATACCCCTCAAGAGACAATTCAAAGACCCAACACCATCTATGGATTAACCAAGGTTACAGGAGAGCTGCTTTGTGATTATTATTATTCAAAATATGGAGTAGATACCAGGGGAGTACGCTTCCCGGGAATCATTTCTTATGCTACCCTTCCCGGTGGAGGAACTACCGATTATGCTGTAGATATTTTTTATGAAGCATTAAAAAATAAAAAATATACCTGTTTTTTAGACAAGAATACTTATCTGGATATGATGTATATACCTGATGCTCTAAAAGCCGCAGTTAACCTGATGGAAGCTGACCCTTCCCAATTAAAACACAGAAACGCCTATAATGTAACTGCAGCAAGCTTTAGCCCTGAAGAACTTGCCCAAGAAATTAAAAAACATATTCCAGAGTTCGAAATAAACTATGATGTTGACCCAATGCGGCAGAGGATTGCCGATTCCTGGCCTAATCGGTTGGACGATAGTGCAGCCAGAGAAGATTGGGGATGGTCTCCGGATTATGACCTTAAAGCAATGACCAAAGATATGATTGAAAAACTGAAAATCAAACTGAAAATAGCGTAGAGCGTTTAGAAAACAGTGATAAGTAATGAGTAATGAGTAACAAGAAAAGAGTTAGTTGGTTACGTGGGTACCTGGTTAATTGGTTAAGGAAAAAGAAGAAAGAATGAGATAGACTGTAAACCGAAAACTGATAACTGAAAACTTGTATTTACTACTAACGACTATTCACTATCGACAAACTACTAATTTAATTGGAAAATCGGCGAATTGGTAAATTAATTAAAATGGAGGTTTTATATAAATGGGATTAGATAATTTAGAAAAAATTCTTTCTCAAACTCTAAAAGAGTTAAAAGATGCAGGACGATTAAAAGGGAAAGAATATATTATAACTAAAATTAAAAAAGCTGAAGGGGAAAAAGGTCCCAGATATTTTCTTAAGGGGAAAGATGGGCAGGAATTTATCAGAATGAATTCTAATTCCTATCTGGGAATGTCCTTAAGAGAGGAAATTATCCAGGAAGAAGAAAGAGTAACTAAAGAATATGGTGTCGGGCCGGGAGCAGTCCGCTTTATCAGCGGAACATTCCAATCTCACCGGGAACTGGAAAAAAGTTTAGCAAAATTTCATCAAAGAGAAGATGCTATGCTGTTCAGCTCAGCCTATTCAACAGTAGTAGGAATCTTAACCCCTCTCATAACTTCTGAGACCATTGTAATAAGTGATGAATTAAACCATAATTGTATAATTAACGCCCTTAGACTTTCCCGGCCAAAAGACAAAAAAATCTACAAACATCTGGATATGAATGAGCTCGAAGATAGAATAAAAGAATCTATCGGTCAAGCAAAAAGATTAATTATCGTAACTGACGGAATATTTAGTATGAGAGGCGATAATGCCCCTCTGGATATTATCTCCAACCTTTCCAAAAAATATGACCGGGAATTCCCGGAAAATATTCTGTTAGTAGTAGATGATTCTCATGGCATTGGTGCTTATGGAAAAACCGGTCGGGGAACAGAAGAATACACTAATGCAAAGGGAATAGACGTATTAGTGGGTACCCTGGGTAAAGCATTTGGGGTAAACGGCGGGTATGTAACTTCCAATCAAACTGTTATCACCTATTTGAGGGAATCAGCACCGATGTATATCTATTCTAACCCCATCTCCCCTGCCGAGGCGAGTGCGGCTTTAAAGTCTTTAGAAATACTTGATAGCAAAAGAGGAAAAGATATTTTAACCCATCTTCACCAGATGACCAAGAAATTTGAAAAAGGCCTTCTCGACCTTGGATATGAAATTATTGAAAGCGACCATCCTATTGTTCCTTTAATGGTGAGAGATACTAAAAAAACCACAGATTTGGTAAATTATCTTATTAAAAATGGAATTCTTGGAACAGGCCTTAATTATCCGGTTGTCCCCAAAGGTGATGAAGAAATAAGATTTCAAATCAATGCCGACCATACTCCTTATGATATTGACTATGCTCTAAGCGTTTTAAAAGATTATAAAGAAAAAAATTAAAAATATTTACAAATTAATGTCTAAAATTATTCGTTTTGGGGAATATAGTAAGTAGAAAAGAGAAACTTGAAAAGAGAATCAATATTTTAGCAGCTAACCAAGTTGATAAAGGCAAATCAATCGAAAGGTTGAGACGCAAAGCAATGGGCCTAAAGCATATAAAGTGCTAAGGCAGCCAGGCTACCGACTTTTTTTCGTTTTTAAAAAAGAATAAGAAATTCGTAAAGTTGATAAAGGCAAATCAATCGAAAGGTTGAGACGCAAAGCAATGGGCCTAAAGCATATAAAGTGCTAAGGCAGCCAGGCTACCGACTTTTTTTCGTTTTTAAAAAAGCCCATGCTTTGACAAAAAGCCTTCACAACTTAAATTAAAAAAATTTAAGCCTCTGTTAAAAGACAGAGGAAATGGAGGAAAAAAAATGAAAGCAATGGGCAAAATAACCTTAACCTTAGGACTGATGATTATCGTCGCTCTCTTTCTGACATCTTGTAGTGGTGTGGTTACACCTGAACTTCAACTTGAGTTAGATGAAGAGATAAATAAAGTCGAAGAGATAGATTATGTTTATCTGGATGTACCTTATGAAAAATATGCCGGATACAATTGGTGTTTACCCGCATCAGGTGCGATGGCTTTTAAATATTTCGGAGAAAATATTAACCAATCCGAGATAGCCAGTAAAGTAATCACCAATGGCAATAGCTCGGTATTTAAATTTATTAGTTACGCCAAGAGTTTGGGATTTGAGACCAAATATCAATCCAAAACTATTGAGGAAATAAAGGTTTTATTGCAAGAAGATATCCCGGTAATTGCCATACAAAATTATAGCCTAACTATCCTTAAAAGTCATGCCCGGGTCATTATCGGATTTGATGATGAAACACAGGAAGTGATTACCAACGACCCAACCGCCGGAAAGGATTACAAAATATCTTATGCTGATTTTTTAGCACTTAATTTCAATAGTAATCCTGATAAGTGTAAGGTTATCGTCCTTTCACCGGGAGAAGTTGACACCTTAAATGCCGAACTTATTGACAATACAGATAATTCTTAGAATACACCATAGCAATTATTAAAAAACGAAATGTATTCTAAATTCTTATGGAAAAAGGAGGATAAATGATGAAAATAAAATACGATTATTGCAAGATAGCTCCTCAGCAAGATAAATATGTGGTGGAGTACGGACACAATACTTACAAGGGATATGTTCTATCTTCACCGATCAAGGTATCGGATAGAACTTTTTCCACCGAAAAAAAAGCCGTCCGCTTTGCCAAAAAAATCGTACCGGTTGAATGTATAAAGAAAGAAGAAAAGTAAAATAGATTCGCCAATTGGCGAATCTATTTAGTCGTTAGTGAATAGTTGACAAATATATAGACATCGCGAACCCAAAAATATATACACATCGTGAACCTTAATGAAAAAAAATATATACACATCGTGAACTATACAACTTTAAAGGTTCTATACTGACCTTAAAAAGGAGGTCAGTATGAATATTAAAGAATTAAGAGAAAAAGCTATAAAAAGATATGAAAACGGCGAATCTCCTAAAGAGATTTATCAGAGCCTTGGTAAAGGTAAAAGCTGGTTCTTTAAATGGTTAAAACGATACAAATTAGATGGGAAAGATTGGGCTAAAAGCCACTCTCGCAAACCCCATCAAAGTCCTAAAAGGATCGATAAAATTATGGAACAAATGGTTATTGAAACCAGAAAGCGTTTAGAAAAAAAACTATATGCTCAGACAGGAGCGCTAGCTATTGGTTATACTCTTCAGAAAGAAGGAATTAACCCACCTCCTATTATAACTATTAACAAAATTTTAAAAAGAAATAACTTAGTGCATAAACGGGAAAAATATTCCCCTAAAGGGGTTAATTATCCTTCTCAACTGATTACTCAGAGTAATTATGTGCATCAAATAGATGTAGTTGGTCCTCGATATCTAAAAGAAGATGGAAGATTCTATTCGGTAAACATTATTGATGCCTTTGACCGTAGAAATAGTACTAACCCTGAACGTAGACAGAATAGGATAGCAGTTAGCAAAGGTTTATTATCTTCCTGGAAGACCCTGGGTATACCGCTCTATGAACAGATGGATAATCAACTATCTATGCGGGGGAGCAATCAATACCCTCACTCTTTTGGACTGGTTATTCGTCTCTGTCTTTATGTAGGTATACAACCTCTCTTTATTCCCCTAAGAGAACCTTGGAGGAATGGGATTATCGAACACTTTCAGAATGTCTTTGATAAGATGTTCTTTCGAGCACAATATTTTAAAGACTTTGCTTATCTTTACCGGGAAGCTAAAATTTTCGAAAAATATCATGACCAGAATCATCATTACAGTACCTTAAGGGGTCTTACTCCAAACCAAAAATGTTCCGGAGATATCAAGCTTTTACCTGCTTCTTTTAGGCTTCCTAATAAGCTTACTATTTGTCCAGGATATGTGCACCTTATCCGTTTTATCCGTAGTGATCGAATTTTAGATATCTTTGGAGAAAAGTACGTTATGCCAGGTGAAGTAGAGTACGAATATGTCTGGGCTACTATTGATACTGCCAAAGAGAAATTGTTTATATACCATGATTCTAAGTTAGTAGTAGAATATCCTTATCCTTTACCAAAAAGCTCTATTGATTTATCAAGGTTCGATCTCTAAAGTCCACGATGTCTGTATATTTCATTATCATTAGGAGTTCACTATGTCTATATACTTAAAGACTCTAAGAAGAGTCCACGATGTCTGTATATTTAATAAATAGTCGTTAGCATTAAAATACAAGATTTATGATAAATTAGTTAGCCGGTTTGCCAGTTGACCGGTTATTCGGAGCAGCAATATTTTCAAACAAAAAGCAGTTAGAAAAATAATATCCTGTAGATATATTAAACGTTGAGACCTAACTCTATAATTGGCTTTTTGAATATAACTACCAAATAAAAAAATGGAACAGGGGAAAATCTGCTCTTCTCCCGTTCCATTCTTTTGTTCATATAAGTTCTTCTTTTAAGTTATGTCAAATGTTGAGACCTGACCCCATATTCTTTTCTGACCCCATATTCTTTTGACCCCATATTCTTGTTTTTTAAGTTATGTCAAATGTTGAGACCTGACCCCATATTCTTGTATCTGGATGTACCTTATGAAAAATATGCCGGATACAATTGGTGTCTTCCTGCATCCGGGGCAATGGCTTTTAAATATTTCGGAGAAAATATTAGCCAATCCGAGATAGCCAGTAATGTAATCATCAATGGCAATAGCTCGGTATTTAAATTTATCAGTTACGCCAAGAGTTTGGGATTTGAGACCAAATATCAATCCAAAACCATTGAGGAAATAAAGGTTTTATTGAAAGAAGATATCCCGGTAATTGCCATACAAAATTATAGCCTGGCTATCCTTAAAAGTCATGCCCGGGTGATCATCGGATTTGATGATGAAACGCAGGAAATAATCACTAACGACCCAACCGCCGGAAAAGATTACAAAATATCTTATGCTAATTTTTTAGCTCTTAATTTCAATAGTAACCCAGATAAGTGTAAGGTTATCGTCCTTTCACCGACAGAAGTTGACACCTCAAATGCCGAACTTATTGACAATACAGATAATTCTTAGAATACACCATAACAATTATGATTTATCAAATGAAAAGGAGGATAAATGATGAAAATAAAATATGATTATTGCAAGATAGCTCCTCAGCAAGATAAATATGTGGTAGAGTACGGACACAATACTTATAAAGGATATACTTTATCTTCACCGATCAAGGTATCAGATAGAACTTTTTCCACAGAAAAAAAAGCGGTTCGATTTGCCAAAAAAATCGTACCGGTTGAATGTATAAAGAAAGAAGAAAAGTAAAATAGATTCGCCAATTGGCGAATCTATTTAGTCGTTAGTGAATAGTCGTTAGCATTAAAATACAAGATTTATGATAAATTAGTTAGCCGGTTTGCCAGTTGACCGGTTATTCGGAGCAGCAATATTTTCAAACAAAAAGCAGTTAGAAAAATAATATCCTGTAGATATATTAAACGTTGAGACCTAACTCTATAATTGGCTTTTTGAATATAACTACCAAATAAAAAAATGGAACAGGGGAAAATCTGCTCTTCTCCCGTTCCATTCTTTTGTTCATATAAGTTCTTCTTTTAAGTTATGTCAAATGTTGAGACCTGACCCCATATTCTTGTTGGACCCCATATTCTTGTTGTAGTCTAACTATTCTTAAAAGTCATGCTCGGGTAATTATCGGATTTGATGATGAAACGCAGGAAATAATCACTAATGATCCAACCGCCGGAAAAGATTACATAATATCCTATTCTAATTTTTTAGCTCTTAATTTCAATAGTAATTCTGATAAATGCAAGGTGATTGTGCTTTCTCCGGCAGAAGTTGACACCTCAAATGCAGAACTTATTGACAATACAGATAATTCTTAGAATAAGCCAATGGTAATTATTATTTAGAAAATAAAATATATTCTAAGCTCTTATTAAAAAAGGAGGATAAATGATGAAAATAAAATACGATTATTGCAAGATTGCTCCTGATAAAGACAGATATGTTGTGGAATATGGACACAATACTTATAAGGGATATGCTTTATCTTAACCGATAAAGGTATCAGATAGAACTTTTTCCACCGAAAAAAAAGCTGTCCGCTTTGCCAAAAAAATCGTCCCACCTGAATATATAATAAAAGATAAAAGGTAAGCGAATTTTATCTTACCAATAATGTAATATTTTATAACAAAATAAATGTAAGAAAATAATAAGTGAACCAATTAACGAAATAATATCTTAAGAAAAAACAAGGTGTTCAAAATAAAAAATTATTTAAAAAGAAAAGGTGTTTCCTATCCGCTTGTAGGAATGATAGGAAACACCTTTTTTGGTAAGTTAAAGATTATTATTTGATTGTAAATTTACTAGAATTAATACTCCCAATAAATTGTAAATTCGTCCTCATCAGTTTTAGGTATACACCCATTATCAGTTACCTTTACCTTAACATTTACATGAGGAGGGCAGCCGCTCCATGGGCTACTACTAGTCGATCCATAAAGTGCTCCAGTAGTAGGATTAATATTTAACCCTGGAGGATTATTACTACCCGTCAATTCATATTTTGTGATCAATCCATCATCATCATGGGCATTTACCCAGCCACTATAAGTCCATGTCCAGCCACCGCAGCAGCAACTACGATCAATTTCAAGTGTAACGCTATCTATTTCAGGTGCAATATTACTCTCTTGGACAAACACAGCAGTGACTAGTTTATCACTATCCATAGTAACAGTCTCCGGATTGTTAGTACTTCCCTCTATCTCTTCACCTTCCCAGTGATCAAAAACCCAGCAAAGATCGGCGGTTGCAGTAAGTACTACATCTTCACCGCAGTCATATTTATCTTTATCCGGAACCTTGGCAACAGATCCTTCGCCCTCGGTATTAACGGTCAGGGTATATGCATCTACGAGTTGGACAAACACAGCAGTGACTAGTTTATCACTATCCATAGTAACAGTCTCCGGATTGTTAGTACTTCCCTCTATCTCTTCACCTTCCCAGTGATCAAAAACCCAGCAAAGATCGGCGGTTGCAGTAAGTACGACCTCTTCACCGCAGTCATATGTTTCCTCAGCCGGAACCTTGGCAACAGTTCCGTTGCCCGTGGTATTAACGGTCAGGGTGTATGCATCTACTAGTTGGACAAACACAGCAGTGACTGTCTTGTTACTATCCATAGTAACAGTCTCCGGATTGGTAGTACTTGCATCTATCTCTTCACCTTCCCAGTGATCAAAAACCCAACAAAGATCGGCGGTTGCAGTAAGTACGACCTCTTCACCGCAGTCATATGTTTCCTCAGCCGGAACCTTGGCAACAGTTCCGTTGCCCGTGGTATTAACGGTCAGGGTGTATGCATCTACGAGTTGGACAAACACGGCAGTGACTGTCTTGTCACTATCCATAGTAATTGTGGTAGGATTAGCACTTCCGCTCAGGTCGCCTTCCCAGTGATCGAAAACCCAGCAAAGATCGGCGGTTGCAGCACTGATAGGTACTGTAATTCCTGGAGAATAACTATGATCTCCTATTGAAGGATCAGTTGTACCGCTTCCATCCGGAGAAACTGCCATAGTCAAGGTGTAGGTAAGGTTACAATCTTCAAACTCAACATCTATCGAAGCACTCACCTCACCACAAGGGTCAGTATAGGTTACACTAATGGTATATGTACCAGGATCAGCACCGTCAGCTAGACAAACATCACGACTGACAGTAGGATCAAAGCTGATTTCCGGATCCCAAGTCCAATCTAAACGTGGATCATTAAGATCAAATATTTCTTCATAACCCGGAGGGTTATAAGCATAGTGGACTGTGACAGAACTGATAGTAACACATTCATTCAAACATAAAATAATAATGGGTTCCGGTTCTTTGTCTCTGCTAATTTCCCTTCCCCTTTTTTCCTCTTCAATATCAATTGTCAAACCAGGATCACCAAATGGGCAGCAATCAACAATAACCGTAATCGGTCCCCAAGTGGTTGGGTTACATCCGTCATATACATTTAGGAAAACTTCATGTTCACCAACATCTTCAGCTTCCGGGGTAATTGTCAGACAATTACTAATACCGATCGAATAATAATCAACACCATCGATAGTGAGATAATAGATTAAATCCTGTGGGAGTATATTATCAGTATCAGTAGCCGTTACACAAAATTCATAAGGAATTCCTGCAGTTAAGTGAATGTCATCTACTAACGCAGGGTCTATATTAAATATAGACGTATCATCCAGTGTAACGTCAGTAATACTTGGTGGTGTATTACCATCACATTCGCCTGGTGTAGGTGTAGGGCCTGGACCCGGTGGTGGAGTAAATCCCGGTGCACATCCTATATCAAGTTTACTGATCTCCTCTGCTGCCAAACATAGTGCCTCTTGAACATCATCATCAGTTAGAAGATTGAGCTCACAGTTTTCTAAGACTCGTCTAACTTCATAAATAAGTTTCTTAAATTTAGGAAAGTTGGGGAAGCTAGGTCTATCAGCTAAAACTGCATCCAGAGAAATATCTTCCGGTCCCCAATCGGTATATAGTACCAGAAAATCTACGACCAATCCGAGAGAAGTAGAAACTAGATCGGTAGTCTTGGTATCAAAAGATCCGCCTTCGAGTAGTTCGAGAGCAACATCCTTTACCAGAGGTCTGTTATCAGCAAAATCCGGACAATAAGCGGTTACAACATAGTTCTTGCCAGGATCTACATTAGTAAAAGTGTATTCACCATCTTCGTTAGTTGTAGTAGTAGCAACTTCATCTTCTCCGTAGGTTAGGACTACTTCAATACCATCTTGAAGGTTCCAAGTATTCTGACAATAATAACACCAGTACTCTGGAGAACCACTGGTTTCAGAGACCGGTTCAGCCGAAGTAGAACAACACGGTGCTGCTATTATCCCGGTTATAGTTCCGGGAGTGAATCCAGGTGATTCATCGGTGGGAACAGTTCCCGTACATCCATTAAGTAAGATTAACAATGCGGAAATTAAAATTATCGGTAAAATGATTTTTGTACTTAGTTTCATTTTTAAATCGCCTCCTGCAATTTTTTTTTAAATTAGCAGTCTGGCAATCATAGCACCCTTACGGGTACCTTAAACCCATGACTTTGCGTCCCATCCTTTCGGGTGGTTTGCCTTTTTCGTTTATACAATACGTTGAGTTTCTCATTCTTGCCTATATAAACAAAAAGCCGGAAGTCTGGCAGTTATAGTACATAAGTACCTTAAACCCAGGACTTTGCGTCCTGACCTTTCGGTCAGTTTACCTTTTTCAACTTTTTGGAACTTTTCTTATTCAAGTCACCTCCCTGCAATAATATAATCTCTTTCATTGATTAGGATAATAAAATCTCTTCTTTCTTAATATTCCCTAAACCAAGTAATTTTAGACATTAATTTACAAATTTTTTAATAATTTTATTTAATGTTAGTATATTATTTTTTTTCTATTTTCTTAATTCAATTAAGTCTATATAAAATACCCCACAGTAATATTAACACAATAAATTTAAAATAGCAAATAAAAAGTATAATTTTTTTATTTTATTTTTCATTTTTTATTTTCCCTTCGTAATCTATGGCCAGCATATCTTTTATAAAATTTTTCTTCTCTTTAGTTTTAGATTTTTTTATCTCGATTACTTCCCGATAAAGATTTAACATTCTTTCAGAAATTGTATCAATATTATATTTTTCAGAAGTTTTTAACGCTCCCCGGGAAAGCCTTTCCCTTAATTCTGGCTCTTTAATAATTTTTTCTAAGGCATTAGCAAATTTTTCAACATCATCATCAACTAACAGTCCATCCAATCCATCTGTCAGTATATCTACTGCTCCCGGAGCTTTAATCGCCAAGACGGGAACTCCGGAAGCCAGGGCTTCTATAGTTACTATTCCAAAAGTTTCTGTTGTAGAAGCAATAGTAAATACATAAGCCATCTTGTAATAATGCTGAATCTCTTCATAGCTTACTGTGCCTGTGAATATTAAATCTTCTTCTACTTTCAAGCTTCGGGTAAGCTGTTTTAGTTCATCCATAGCCGGACCATTACCTACTATTAATAGTTTTTCTTTACCGATGCCCCTTTTTTTAATTATTGCTAATGCTTTTATAACCTTATCTATGCTCTTTTCTGAAGCCACCCTACCCACAAAGAGAATTATTTTATCATCTTCTTTCAGATTGTATTTTTTTTTAATTTCCGTCCTTTTCAATTCATCATCTTCCTTGAAAGAAATCAAATGTATTGCATTGGGAATAACCTCAATTCTATTTTTTATTCCATAATTTTCTATGATTTTTTTCATTGAGGCAGACGGAGTAGTTATACAATCAGTTTTATAAGCTAAATTAGAAATTATCATCTTAATTGCTTCATGAGTTACTCTTTCTGGTACGGGGGAAACATAATAAGCATATTGTTCGTATTGAGTGTGAATAGTCAATATTTTGGGAATACCTAATTTTTTGCCATACATTATAGCTGCAGAGCTAAGTAAAAAAGGATGATGAATATGAATGATGTCGGGGTTAAATTCGTTTATAACCTTTTTTACTTTAAAGGATAAAGGTATGGGAAGAGGATATTTCACTTTATTGGTTATGTTTACTGACCTGTATCTGAATACTTTCTTTTCTTGATCAACATAATCTTCTACCCTGGGAGCAAAGACATAAACCTCATGTCCTTTTCTTTCGTAGGCTTCTTTTAATGAAGATATGCTGGTAACAACTCCATTAACCAGCGGTTTGTAACAATTGGTAAAAAAAGCAATTCTCATTTTGTTTTCTCCATAATCTAAAATTAGAATATTATTTTATTCTGCTTTGATAATTTTAATTTAAGAAAGTGATTATTTTACAAAATCTAAGTTCCATAAATTTGAATAGTCCTATGGTTATTATATCTTTTGAGTAATGGGAATAGCAAATTAAATCAATTGACCAATTAGTCAATTCACCGATTCCCCGATTAACCAATTCCCCGATTAACCAATTAACCAATTCCCCGATTAACCAATTAAATTAGTTTGCCAGGTAACCAGTTAGCCACAGTTAGCCGGTTTTCCAGTTAATTTAACGTTAGTGAATAGTGATTCGTATTGCGTTAAAGAAATTAGGATTCAGGTGTAGGGGCACAATGAATTGTGCCCTTTCTGTTTTATTGTCTTTAGATTACTCCTGGGCACGATGCATCGTGCCCCTACATGTTGCGGGTTCGATGAATCGAATCGCTACATTACTTATTTCGGGCAGACACAAGATCTGCCCCTACTTGTGCCTTATGACCTTATCTTTTTTCTTCTTTCTCTTTTTTCTTCACTATATACGATATACGATATACTATATACTACTTCAGTTGCTTTTCTGCCTGCCTTAGCCAATACTCTGCCTTTGTGTTTTCCGGTTCCAAGCGCAAAACCACTTTCCAATTACTCGCAGCTTCCTGATAATTACCCCGCTCATAATAAATTCTGCCCAGCCAATAATAAGCTGAAGAAAAATCAGAATTGTATCTAACTGCTTGACGGTACTCGTATAGTGCCTCCTCAAATAACCTTTGTTCGTAAAGATTATATCCCGCTTCATAATGAGAATATGCTTGTTTCCCATATTTTATAGAATTTTCTACTTTAGTATAAAAATATTGAGCCCGCGGATAATAAGGGTCAATCTCCAACACTTTTTTCCAGGAAGAAAGAGAATTATTCAACCCACCAATTTCATAAAATACCCGGCCTAACCAATAGTGTGCTTCGATCATTTTTGGGTCAAACTCAACTGCTTTTTGTAAATACAGGATACAGCCATCATAATCTTCCCTTTGATAAGCAGAATATCCCAATCGATAATAGGCAAAAGCTAATTTCTGTTCAGCTTCCGGAGAAATTACTTCCCTTTTTTGAATAAGTTCAATATATTTCCCCCACTCTCTTGCCTCTCGATAATACCAATTAGTATATTGATAAATCTGGGCAAGATAGTAATGTGCTTCGATAAAATCGGGGTCTGCCTCAATAGCTTTTTCAGCATAATCGATCGCTTCAACCCACAGTTCTTTATTGGGGTAATTAACCCCCTGATAAGTGTTAATTGCCTCTTCCATCTTGCTTACAGCCATTTCCAGGTATTCAGATGCTTCTTGAGAAAGAGTTTCCCAGGTGGTTTCCCCCTGACCAGCTGCAAAACTAAAACTAAATACTGATAACAATCCACAAATAATTAAACTTAACATTAAGAACATTTTTAAATATCTCTTCTTCATCTTTATTCCCTCCTTTTAATTTTTATTCTAATTATACATTATTATTAGTATAGAGTATATAGTATCGAGTATCGAGTCCTGTCTGCATGCACCGCACAGGCAGATAAGAAAGCGAAAGAAAAGATAAAAAAACAAGAGCAATAAATATTCTCTTCTCTTTCTTCTAATTCTCTCGCCAAAGCTACAACTAATATTTATATCGAGCATGTCTATTATGGTACGTATTAAATAAAAAATAATCTTTTACTTACATGAAAGAAAATTATTCTGACTGGCGTATTATAAATTGGGAGCTTTTAATAAGTTAGTGCAAAATTTCAATAGACAAAATTTCCCATATTCTATTTAATAGATTATAATAAATTATAAACGAAAGACAAAATATGATAAGAAGATTTAGAAAATGTATTACGCTGCTTACAGTAATCTTTGTTTTAGTAGCTTTTAGTTCAATATCTATCTACGCCTGGGATAACTGTCCTTTTGGTTTAAAAGATGACCCTTATCCGGGAGAATGCAAAAGATATATCGATACTGACGGTGATGGAATTTGCGACCTTTCTCAACCGGCCCCTGAAGGCCGTAATGCAAACATATCTTTAAATGAAGAAAATGTAAAAGAGAATATAATCGATGATAATAAATATTCTGAAGAAAGCGACGAGAAAGTTACGGGAGGATTTTTTGTTGCCGAAGCAGCTTCTACTGAAACAACAGCCTCTGACTCTCCCTCTTCTAAGAGGAAATCACTGCCTGATTATAACTTTTTAGAAATCTTTCTTGTAGCTCTGTTAATATATTTTGGCGGTAAATTCCTTGCTCGAAAATTAGATATAAATTTGTGCAAAGAAAAGAAATTCTGGAACGTTTTCTTGTTAATCAGTTTTATCGGTTCAGCCGGAACGGGAATGATCTTGGTATTTATTAGAGATTTCGCTTGGTTTAGGTCTATTAATTTTAACTTTTTATTCTGGCATGTGGAATTTTCTGTTGTTATGACCCTATTGGGCATATTTCATGCTCTCTGGCATTTAAAATATTATCTGTCAATATTTAGAAAGAAAAAGAAAGGCATTATTTTCAAGTCCTAAAGTAGAAAGAATTAAAAATTATGATTACAGGTTCAGAGTGTATTAATAAAACCGACGAACAAATAGTAGTCCTGACTTTGAAAAATCAAGATTACTATCTATGTCTGATGAAACGTTATGAGGCCAAGCTTCTTAATTATATTTTAAAAATATCTAATATAAATAGGGAAGATGCGGAAGATATTTTGCAGGAAGTATTTGTCAAAGCTTACCAAAACTTAAATGATTTTGATTTAAATTTTAAATTTTCTAACTGGATATACAGTATTGCTCACAATGCTACTATTAGTGTTTTTAGAAAGAAAAAAGTGCGTCCCCAAACAGTTTCCTGGGAAGATAAAGATTTAGATAACATATTGAAATCTACTTTAGACGTAGAAGATGCAAGCCTTCAAAAATTAGCCTATAAACATATTTTAAAAAAAATTAACCAATTGCCTTTAAAATACAAAGATGTATTAATCCTAAAATTTGTGGAAGGAAAAGATTATCAAGAGATAAGCGACATTCTACATAAACCGATGGGCACTATAGCTACTCTGATAAACCGGGCTAAAAAATCTCTTAAACAGGGATTGGAAAAGGAGGATATTAAACTTTAAAAATTATGAAAAATATAAGTAATGAAGTTCTTAAAAAAATAAAAGATAATAATATTAAACCAAAACCCCGCTGGTATTTTATAACTAAAAATTATTTTATCTGGTTGATATTTGGAATTTCGATAATTTTGGGTAGTTTCGCCTTTAGTATGGTTCTATTTATCACCAAACAACTTGATTGGGATATCTATCATTATTTAGGGGAAAGTTTCTTAAAAACTGTTTTTATAAGCTTGCCTTACCTCTGGTTAATATTTCTAATCCTATTTATTGGGGTAGCCTACTATAACTTTATCCATACTAAAAGGGGTTATCGATTTAAAATTATTACGATTCTTTTAATCAGCTTGATAATTAGTGTTACTTTAGGAACCGGCCTTTATTTTAACGGCTTTAGTGAAAGATTAGAAAATGTCTTTTCGGAAAAAATTCCCTACTATAACAGATTGGTTTATTCCTGTGAAGAGCAATGGATGCAGCCCGGGAGAGGGCTTTTAGCGGGGACCATTATAGAAATAGGACTTCCTGAAAACAGTTTTATTATTAGGGATTTAGAAAATAACCGTTGGAAAATCGAAGCCAGCAAAGCTATCTGGAAAGGGAAAATAACTCCTGCCACCGGTTTAAAAATAAAACTTATTGGTAAAGTAATAAAGGATAATAATTTTGAGGTAATGGAAATCAGACCCTGGCAACAAGGTCAGGGAAGATTTATGATGAGGGGAGAAGACCATTTTTTAAAGCATTAAGTAGTTTATTTTTTACTTCGTTAAATTGAGTAAGATACTGAGGATCAACTGAAGAAGCTGCCGGCAGTTTAAGCTTTAAAAAATCTACCCTCTCTCCGTTTTCGCTGATGGAAAAATCTAAATGTGGGCCTGTTGCCAGACCAGTAGCCCCCACATAACCTATTATCTCACCCTGTTTTACCTTCTGGCCATTTTTTAAACCTTTGGCAAAACGGGAAAGATGACCATAACCACTCACATAATTATTAGGATGACGAACTTTAATATAATTTCCGTAACCATCATTCCAACCAACATAAATGACCGTGCCATCTCCAATAGTTGAAATAGGGGTTCCTGTAGGAGCAGCATAATCAATAGCTAAATGGGGACGCCAAATTCTTAATATAGGGTGAAAACGACTTTTGGAAAAATAAGAACTAATATATTTATAATTTAAAGGGGCTCGCAAGAAGGCTTTTCTTAATGAATCTCCTCCTTCGGTATAATAATCTATATGCCCGTCAGGGTCTTTAAATAGAATGGCAGTATGTCTACTCAGAAGTTCCCCTTCGTATTCGGCAGCAAGTACCTCTCCCCAGCGATAAAAATCTCCTCTATACTGTTTTTCTACCAAAATATTAAAAGTGTCTCCCTCCCGGCACTCGGTAAGAAAGTCGATTTGCCAGGCAAATATCTCTGCTAACTGCAGGGCTAATTGGGGTGAATCTGCACATTCCATCATAGATTCATAAAGAGAATATTCAATCTTCCCTTCAAGCCTAACAACTTCTGTACAAACTTCTTCTTTGGTTACTTTCAAATCTTCTGAGTCAGAGGCAGGAATATCTATACAGTAGATATCAATGGGGTTAGGCTTATAAATAAATTCTGTTACTTTTCCTTCCGGA
>Ga0265594_1000397_pt1 | contig 36457 bp, 39 predicted proteins | sample saktaG_11_FD_190147 | JGI IMG/M metagenome (GOLD analysis project Ga0265594, IMG submission 190147) | Saline water microbial communities from Sakinaw Lake, British Columbia, Canada - sak_2011_5_24_80m | ecosystem: Environmental > Aquatic > Non-marine Saline and Alkaline > Saline ... | reverse complement strand
CCAATCATAAGTGTCCTTTCCGGTTCGGAATTATGCATATTCAGGATATGCTTAAATCCTTTTATACCGGGTTTTATGTACTCCAATTTTTCTCTTCGCGGCAGATCCAGTTTTCCTGCGTCCGTGTAAGTAAAACGTCTTTCTTCGGGGAAAAGCGTGTCCAGACCGAGCCGTTTCAGAATTCGCCGGCAGACTTTTGCGTTATTTGTGGTGTATAAAAACAGTGGATATTCGGCATGAATTCGCTGAATGACCCGGACGCATTTCGGATCGGGCTGAATATAATGATCGATATCCAGAACCTGATCAATCTCATTTTCAAATTCATCGAAACTGACGTCATAATAGTATAACAGGGTCAGGGTGCTTGTGGGTTTACCATTGATTAGCGAGTGCAATTTTTCCTTCCTGTTCAGAAATTCTTGTTCAACTTCAGCAAGATCGCGACCGGTTTTCCTTGCCAGTAATTGAATTGCCGCTCTTGGATAACCCATATCCATAGCTTTATTAGCAGGATACAGAGTTCCGTCTAAATCAAAAATAATCAGATCAAGATTTCGTTTCATGGTATTTTCGTCTTCGCACTGCGATTATTAACAACGGCGCTAAGTTATGAGATTACAGAATGGATAACAATTATAAATTACGGGTAAATCAACGCTCTGACAAAATCTTCTTGAGAGTTGAAAGCGCCCGTCCGGTGTGGCTTCCCTGCCAGTAGATCTTCCCGCAAGCCGGACATCGAAAAAAGGTATCATAAGATTTCCAGGACTTCTCGGGTACGATGTCTTGTACCTCTCTTTTTGAAACAGATATAACCGGTTCATTGCATTTCAGGCATCTGCAAAAAAATCTTTCGGGATTTATTTCAAGATCGAGTTCTTTGATAACAAAGACGAGTTGTTCACGAAAATGATTTGGTTTAATAAGAAGGTATTGCGGTGGATTATGTTGGCGGATATAACGGGAATTACGGGTCAGCAGAATTCGGCCGGGGATTTCCAGCTCCAGTTGATTATCTGAATTTCTCCGGGGAGGATAGATCGTGTCATACCCTGCCATTCGCAGGTATTTCGCTAATTTTCCCAGCATATTATCGGCGATGAATTTCACATAACAAAAATGTGAAAATTCAATCAAATATGCAAATGTAATAAATATTTATAATAGCGATTCCTTGTTGAAAATATCTAAAAAAAACTGTATCTTCCCGTGCCATGAAATACAAGGATTATTTTAACCACTGCATTCAGACAAAAGGGTCGTTTCTGTGCACGGGAATTGACCCGGACCCGGAGAGATTACCCGCCGGATTTTCCAAAGGCGCACAGGGTGTTTATAAATTTGTACGGGAAGTAATCCGGGTGACTGCCGATCTGACGCCGGCCTATAAATTCAATCTCGCATTTTTCGAATTGTGGGGCTGGCGGGGAATCCAGGTTCTCGAACGTCTGATCAGCGAAGCGCCGGAAGATATTTTGCTGATCGCCGATGCCAAGCGGGGCGATATCGGGAACAGCTCGAAATTTTATGCCAAAGCGCTATTGGAGACGATGCCTTTTCATTCGGTGACGCTGAGTCCCTACCTGGGATCAGACAGCATTTTGCCGTTTATTGAAAATGAAAAAAAGGGGGCATTTGTTCTCTGTGTGACATCCAATCCCTCGGGCAGAGAGTTACAAGAGCACGGTGTATCCCGACCGCTATATCTTAAGACAGCGCAAATCGTTCAGAATCTAAATGATAAAAAGAATCTGGGACTCGTTATGGGCGCTACCAAACCGGAGCAGCTTTTAGATGTCCGAAAACAGTTTCCCGAATTGCCGTTTCTGATTCCCGGAGTCGGCAGTCAAGGGGGCGGCGTGGAAACCGCCATGGCAGTGTGCCGGGAAAACGGTCTGGGGCTGATTAATGTCTCTCGGGGTATTCTATATCCATCGGAAGGCACATTTCCGGAAAATGTTCGGATGGCGGCGCAACATTATCGTCAATTATTTAAAAAATAAGGGTTACAAATGAAACAGGAATCCAATATTGATATTTTGAAGGACTGTGGCGCAATTTTGCACGGTCATTTTTTATTGACCTCCGGTCGTCACAGCGATACCTATGTGGAAAAATTCAAGTTATTGCAATATCCGCTTTTAACCGATAAACTCTGTAAATCCATTGCAGAGCATTTTGAAAGCACCAAACCTCACGTAATTGTTGGCGCAGCAACCGGTGGGATCATCATCAGCCACGGAGTTGGTCGGATTCTCACTACCCGCAGTATCTTTGCCGAACGGGAAGATAGCAGCCTGGTGTTCCGCCGTGGCTTTGCCATTAAAAAAGGCGAACGGGTTTTAATTGTTGACGATATCATCACAACCGGCGGTTCAATCATTGAATTGATTGATCTTGTCGTTAAAAACGGCGGCGTTATCATGGGTATTGGTGCACTGATCGATCGCAGCGGTGGAAAAATCGATTTCGGATTTCCTTTCTATTCATTCGTGTCACTTGATATTCCTTCCCACGAACCGGAAAAATGTCCGCAATGCGCTGACGGTATTCTCATAACCACCCGGGGCAGAACAGGTAAAAAATGATCTTCTGCAACCTGGGCAGCGGAAGTAAAGGCAACAGCACTTACGTACAGGACAACGGTCCGGCTCTGCTGATTGACCAGGGCTTCAGCGTAAAAAATCTGCTTCTACGTATGGAATCTGTTAGATTGAGCGCCACTGAAGTCGGTGCAATTCTTCTGACCCACGAGCATTCCGATCATTTGCGGGGAATTGGTATTTTTGCCCGGCGATTTCATGTTCCGGTTTTTATAACAGCCACGACTTATGAGGTAATTTCACCGGCGCTATTGAAGAATGTAGATGTCCAGCATTTTACGGCGGGTGACGAATTAATATTTCATGATCTGAAGGTCAAGACTTTTCATATTCCTCATGACGCAGCCGATCCGGTGGCGGTAATTGTAGCGGGCAATGATAAGCGCATTGGAATAATCACCGATGTTGGCGCTGAAATCCAATTATTACATCAACATTTGAAAGACCTGGATTTACTATTTTTGGAATCCAATCATGATATGGAAATGCTGGACAATGGTCCGTATCCTTTGCATCTGATCAAGCGGATCAAGAGCCGTGTAGGTCATCTGTCAAATGAACAAGCAAAAGCCCTGTTCGAGCAGCTGTCCTTAAACGGAAAATTGCGTCATTTGATCCTTGGGCATCTGAGCGAAAAGAATAATGATCCAAAGATTGTAAAAAAACTTTTTCAAACAACTGTTCAAAAAATAACTCCGAAAGTGCAATTGAGTATTGCAATGCAGAGTAGAGCAGGTCCCTTATTTGAGTTATAGGAAGATTATGAGTGCGCCAGGCAAAATATACGATTTCTTGTTGCTTAAAGTCCGTAGCAGGGGAGATGATGAACTCAACCCCCGTCCCCTTCTCTTTCAAAGAGAAGGGGAGTGCACCCAGATCAACGTTTTTCGAAAAGCCAGAATGAGAGATTGAGTTAGAAAACAATCATCAATAAAAAGGATTTTCTATGAGATCATTAAAATTATTACCAAGAAAGTTAATTTAATTATTAAGATCAATCCTAAAACTATGAAAGAACCGTCCTTATCATATAAACAATTCGATTTTGAAGGGAACATTCAATATATCAGTCCGGAATTGAAGGCTCTGTGCAGAAGATACAGGAAAAATCCTACCGATACAGAGGAGATTATGTGGCAATGTCTCCGTAACAGAAATTTGGGAGGATATAAATTTCTACGGCAGCATCCCATTGGAGGATATATAGTCGATTTTTACTGTCATGCAAAGCGATTAATAGTTGAAATAGATGGTGGAATTCATAAAAGACAGGATGTTAGAGAAAAAGATGGATACCGTCAGAAGTTTCTGGAAAATAATGAGTATAAAGTGATACGATGTAAAAACTCCGAAGTGAAAAAATCTTTGGAGGATGTGCTTGAGAGGTTATTGAAAGAATTGGAGGAATAGAACTCATCCCCCGTCCCCTTCTCTTTGCAAAGAAGGGGAGAGCGAAGACCTAATGTTATTGAGGAAAAATACAATGAGGGGTTGAGTTATAGACCAGACCACCAATAATATAGGATGTTTTTGTGAAAACTCTTTTATTGCTGTCCGTGAGAAAAACCTAACTTCTGGTGGATCAAAATTGTCCCGGGGGACACTTTTGGCGCACGGCAGGTTCTTGGAGTTAGAGAGCTGCTCTCTTTTTACTTTAAGATAGGAGATGAACATATGTCTATCCGGCAACTTTTTATGTGTTTATTAATTCTTTGCATCAGCGTGATGATCCGGGCTGATTCCTTATCCGGCAAGCAGATTGAACAAATTCAGGAAAAAGTTAAATCTCTACCGGATGAAGTTGTTACACCTGCCGAGGTGGCGGTTATCGAAACCGAATACGGAGATATCGTCTTTGAATTTTTCCCATACGTTGCGCCTATCCATGCCATGAATTTCAAGAAACTCGCTAAAGCCGGTTATTTCGACAGCACCACATTTCACCGGGTTATACCGGGATTTGTTATTCAGGGCGGTGACATTCTCAGCCGTGACGATAATATCTATAATGACGGAACCGGCGGACCGGGATACACAATTCAGGCGGAGTTCGGGCAGCGGCATGTCCGCGGCGCCGTGGCTTCCGCCCGGGCTGCCGATCAGGTCAATCCTGAAAAACGGTCCAACGGCAGCCAGTTTTATATTTGTGTAGAGGATCAGCCTTTTTTAGATAAAGCCGGCTATACGGTCTTCGGGCAGGTTATCAAAGGCATGGATGTCGTCGATAAAATTGTGTGCGTCAAACGAAATCGCCAGGATCGTCCTTTGCAGAATGTTGTAATGAAACGGGTGTATGTAACTGACCGCAGTAAACTTAATCTAAAGTGAGCGATGAAGAAAAAAGTTGGATTAGCATTAGGTGGCGGGGGAGCCAGAGGGCTGGCTCATGTTGGCGTATTAAAAGTTCTGAGCGAGGAGCAAATACCCATTGACTTTATTGTCGGCACCTCTATGGGATCGATTATCGGAGCCATGTATGCTCAGAATCCTGACACGGCGGTCCTGATTGACCGGTTGGAGTCTTTTTTCTCCAGTCGGGATTATGATTCGCTCGGATTGAAATATATTGTTCCTAAGAATAATTCAAACCCTTCCTTTTTAAACCAGATGGTTCAGGTTGTATCTCAGAGAATTGTGTTAAATATAGCTCAGTCCCGGCAGGGAGTCGTCAAAACCAAACGGCTTTCAGAAGCCGTTTCGAAGTTGCTTGATAAGGGCAATATCGAAGATACCCGGATTCCCTTTGGTTGTACCGCCACCGATCTCAATACCGGGCAGACGATACTATTTCGGGAGGGAGATATTCAAAAGGCGGTAACGATCAGCTCCAGTATCCCCGGATTTATTTCTCCCCATAAATGGCAGGGAATGTTGTTGACCGACGGCGGTGTCACAGCTCCGGTTCCGGTGAAAGAGGTTCGGCAGATGGGCGCGGATATTGTCATCGGCGTCAGCGTGCATGCAAACCATATTGAACCTCTTGATGATTCTCATGTGATTGAGATTATTTCACGGGTTGACCTGGTCAGAATAAAAATTCTCTCGAAGATTCAATTGTCAGGCGCGGATATCCGGTTACACCCTCAAATCGACCAGGCACACTGGAGTGAATTATTGCGTTATCGCGAATTCATAGAAGCCGGCATAAAGGAAGCCGCAGATAAATTACCGCAAATCCATGCAGCTGTTACAAAAAAGGAATCCATTTTTAGTTTTATCTTTAAACAATCTTAGGTGATTAATGAAGTTTAAGATACATCTTTTTTGGCTGGTTTTAATCGGCTCGTTTGCCGGATTATCTGGACAGCCTGCAAAATCCATATTAGATATTCAAAGTTATCTTTCCACGAATGGCGTCTATGCCGGTGGTTCTTTCCGGGCAGCAGTAGTAATTTCCCTGAAAGATCCCTGGCACGTCAATTCCGCTACTCCGGCGGATGAATTTTCCATTGCGACTCAATTACGGTTTCCTGAATCCGATCAATTCGAAATCACGGATATTCATTATCCGCCTCATATTATGAAAACCTTTGCCTTTTTCGACGAAGCCCTGGCGGTTTATGAAGGTGAAATGGTGATTGTCGTTACCGGAAAATTGTCTTCAAAGGTCGCGGATTCAGTGCAGTTAAAAGGGGCGCTTTTTTATCAGGGCTGCAACGACCAGGTCTGTCTGCCGCCTCAGGAAACAGGATTTACACTGGGTATTCCCGTTTTGGCAGATACGGAACCGGTGACGTTTCAGAATGAGTCCTATTTTGCAAATATTGATATGCCACAGGAAGCCGCTAAGGGAACCTTTGATATTACCGATTCCTTTGCCCGCAAGGGAATTATTATCACCTTTCTGCTGATTTTTCTGGGTGGGCTTGGGCTGAATCTGACGCCCTGTGTCTATCCCCTAATTCCCATTACTATGAGCTATTTCGGCGGACAGACTGCCGGGAAATCCGGCAAGCGGTTGCTTATGGCGATTCTCTATGTGCTCGGTATTGCAATTGTGAATTCGGCGCTCGGAACGTTAGCGGCGCTATCCGGCGGATTGCTGGGTTCGTTTATGACTAACCCGATTGTCCTGCTGGCAATTGCCGGGATCTTGATCGGCTTATCGCTGAGTATGTTTGGCGTTTATGAATTTAGAGTGCCGTCATTTCTGATGAATCTGGGCGGTGGCAGCGCCCGAACAGGTTATGCCGGCGCGCTGATGATGGGCCTGACTATGGGCATTGTCGCGGCGCCCTGCATCGGTCCCTTTGTGATCGGTCTATTGACCTATGTCGCCGCAACCGGTAATCCGTTTATGGGATTCAGCATGTTCTTTACGCTTTCCCTGGGATTGGGGCTGCCCTTTATTTTCCTGGCGTTCTTTTCCAGTAAGATCGACAGCCTGCCACGCTCCGGCGAATGGATGGTCGGTGTGCGGATTATCTTTGGGTTTATCCTCGTCGGCATGGCGCTCTATTTTGTCCATCCGCTGATTAACGAAAAGATTTACGGCATTCTCTTCCCGCTCTATGTGATCGGTTCAGGGATGTACCTTTTACTTTTTAATAAGTCCGGTGAATCAGCGCGCGGCTTTGCATTTTTCAAAAAGACAGTCGCCATCGGCGCTATTATTCTGGGAACCTGGCTGATCAAATCGGAAAGCGCTCCGGCGGAAGAGATGGCTTGGCAACCCTATCAGCCCGATGTCTATGAATCAGCCGTTACTTCCGGTAAGCCGGTTATTATTGATTTTTATGCCGACTGGTGCATTCCCTGTAAGGAGATGGATAAACTCACCTTTACCGATCCGGCTGTCGTCAGGCTCAGTGAACAATTCCATTTGCTGAAAGTCGATCTAACGTCTGCGGCAAGCCCGAAAGTCATTCAATTAAAAAATCAATTTGATATCAAAGGCGTGCCCAGTATCCTGTTTATCGACAGAAACGGTAATGAAATATCCGGGCTGCGGACCCTGGGATTTGAGAAACCGGAGCTGTTTCTTGACAAAATGAATAAAACCCTGTCTCTAAATCCCGGAGGGATTTTACATGAATAACATCAGACGAAGTCTGGTGAATAGAGAGTGTCCCCAAAGACAAAACACCGAAGGTGTTTGACTTGATAAACATATAATTCTTCAAATGATAGAGATATGCGAAAAACAAAATATTCTTGAAAAACTTGAAAACTTTTGATACTATGTGAAATTCAAAGAAGGAGACACCCGTGAAGAATAAATATTTTTTACTTTTGGTTGCGTTAATTGTGATAGTTTTCTGGAGTCTGGCATGCGGGCAAAAAAAAGCGGAACCCGCCGGCGCGATCGGCTCCGGGGCGGCTGAGTTTTCTTTGATCAACCTGAACGGTGAAGAAGTCACGCTGGATCAGTTTAAGGGCAAAGTGATTATGCTGAACTTCTGGGCAACCTGGTGCGGTCCCTGTAAATCCGAGATACCGGACTTTATCAATATCTACGCTAAGAATCAAAAGGACGGTTTGGAAATTGTCGGGGTTGCGCTTTCTTCCGGCAGCGCCACCGATATTCAAAAATTTGTGGAAAGTTGGAAAATAAATTATACGGTTTTGACCGGCGATGAGAAATACCTGCAGGACCTGACCAATAAATACGGCGGAATCCGCGGTGTGCCGACGACGTTTCTGATTGACCGCAAGGGAACAATCCGGCAGAAATGGGTCGGCGCAAGGACAGAGAAGATTTTCATGGCGGAAGTGGAAAAATATCTGTAACCACAAAGACACGAAAATACATGTAGTGGCAGGGCTTACGCCCTTTTTGTTTATGGAATATGAAAAAATCCAGACAGCTTCAGGACTTTTTCTGAAAGATCAAATAGCATTCGGGCTATCCCCGAAAAGTGGGACAGTGACACACATATTGAAATCGTCACATTATTTGAAAATTTACTATTAAAAATAAACCCGGTTTCAATCGCGGAAGCATATCGAACAGTTTTTAAATCACTGTCTTTCAAACCAATTTAATCTTCACGTTGTTCAGGCGGAAATTGGTTTGTTTTAAAGGAAGAACATTATATTTGATTTGATATTCTTGTCCTGCGTATCGCGTCCGAGCGGGAGAACATAAATTTGAAATCTAAAATCTAAAATTCTATCCCCTTTTCCGCTCAATCCACCCGATAATCCCGGGAAGGATAAATACGGTAGTGATGAAGCAGGCGCCTACGCCGATTAAGAGCGCGGTTCCCAGGCTTCCATATCCCCGCCACAGAGAAAACATCAGCGATCCGAACGCCAGCATTGTTGTCAGGGAGGTAAGCAAAATAGCTTTCCCCGTGCTTGCAAAGACAGTCTTGACGGAGCCGCGTCCCTCTCTGCGCCAGCGATGAATGATGTGGACGCCATCATCTATGCCGATGCCGATTATCAACGGTATCGCCATTACATTTACGACATCCAACTGTCTGCCGATTAAATGCAGGATTCCCACCATCCAGACCATTCCCGCCATAAGAGGGATCATTGCTATGAGAGCATGCCCTACATTCCGGAAATCGATCGACAACAGTACAAAAACCACGAATATTGTCAAAATAGCGGCGTTGCGTCCGTCTCTGCCGATGACGTCAATCAGGGCACGGAAGACAGGCGGGAAACCGGTGGCGCGTTCACTTATTTCCGCCAGATCGTCGGTAAAGCGGTAGAGAAACCGGGCGTCCTTCCAGATATTGTCGGCGGGCAGCACTGTTATCAGGAAAAGATTGCGGTCTGTATTGGCATACCGGTCTATAATGGACGCCGGTAAATTTTCCAATAAAATCGGATCGGTATTCGCCATTTGCAGAACATTATCTTTGAAATAGTGAAAGTAATCCTTCTGGAAAGAATCCGCTCTCGACAGAATATTTTTTTCTCCACGATTCAGAATCGATTCCAGCCTGTGGAAAACAGTACTGTTTTCGCTTTCGGCGTACCCGACAATTTCCCCGCATTTCCGGTCTATTTTATCCTGACCGCCGGTAAACGCCAGATCCTGCAGCTCGATAATGTTCATCTTTAGCCGTTCCAATTCCTGTTTGAAGTCATCTAATTCTTTTTCCGAAAGCAGCGGCTGACAATCGGCGGCTGACATCAGACGCCGGATTTCCTCTATATGAGGGCGCCTTTTTGCCTGCTCCTCCGGCGACGGCAGGTAGAGTGAAATATCCTCCACTACCGCCACGGAAGAATAGTCCCGGGCAATATCGGTCAACCGTCGCGATTCCTCCACGCTTTCGGCGACGAGATAGGCGAAATCCATACTAAGGTCAAATTTGTCCAGAACAGTATCCTGCAGCGCAATACTGGGAATTCCCTCCGGTTCAATGTCCATATAATTATAGTTAAAGGTGATATTTATTGCCGACCAGATAAGCAGCCCGGTAAGTATAATCGCTCCCGTCAAAGTAAACAGATACCGCTCTTTCAAAAACAGAGCCGCTTTTCCCAGAAAAACAAAGGAGATGTCGCTGGGCGCTGTCTGCGGCACAATGCCCTTTTTAGCTGTCTGTTTTTCCCGGCGGCGCTCACGCAGTACCAGCAAAGTCGGTAAAAGTATAAATGTCACAGCGGCAACCGCCAGCAAGCCGATTCCGGTAATCAAGCCCATTTCGCTCATTGCCCGTGATTTACCGATCATCAGTGCGAAAAAGGCGCAGGCGGTGGTAAGCGCCCCGGTCATTATGCCTTTACCGGATTTCAGGAGGCATTCCTCGGTAGCCTTTGCGATCGAATACCCTAAAGCCCGCATCTCCGTAAAGCCGGCAATAATATGAATCGAAAAATCAATCCCCAATCCGATCAATACGACAAAAAACATTAGCGTCATTATATTTAAAACCGGAACAAATATTGCCGATAATCCTGCCGCCCAGATCAATCCGACCACTAAATTCAGCAAAGCCAGAACGGGAGCCACCCACATGCGGAATGAAAGGATCAATAAGACACCGATGGCAATCATGGAGATTATAGATGTGTATTCCACACCCTGCGTTCCATAGACCATCTCATCGCGCCCCATGGGGATAGTTCCCGTTAGCCCCGCCTGCACTCCGGGGAAGTCTTTTAAAGATTCAGTTACTACAGACTGGACCGCATCGGTGCCCTCTACCATTAAGATGGCATCCATCATGCTGAAATTCGGAATTACGTTCAGGATGAGGGCTTTCCTGTCGTATGAGATAAAATAGGGTTCGCCCACAAGTAATTTATCCACCGCCGAGTGAACTTCTCTTTGAGGCAATTCTTCTCCCGACAGATAGCTTTCCATAACTCCGAGCCAGTTTTCAATTCCGTTCAAAAACCGGTAGGCGCCGTCTTCCTTTTCCCGGCTGCTTAGAGACTTATCGGTTTCTATATATTCCTTCTCAAAACTGTTATTAATATTCGTCAATAACGGCACCAGGTTTGGATCCTGGAATATATCCCGCATGTTTTTTAAGTCCGATTCCTTAATCAGCGCAAAACCGTGATTGCGGATAAAATCTAAATCCTGTTTGTAATCCACCCGGCGCACATAGACCTTTTTTTCGGTCTTTTTCTTCGGGTTTGTGATAGGCGCCAGCAGTTTTGGAGCAATAGTGTCCGCAAATGCTTTTATTTTTTCTTCTTCGCCCTGTACCACAATGACAATGCTTGAGGCTGAGACAAATTCGTCTAAAATACGATCGAATTCAGCGGTGCGCTTATCGCCTTTCGGAAGCATATCGGACCATTTGGGCGTTATTTGAATTCCACTCGCTAATATGATACAGACAATAGTTATGGCTATGATGAGAATTAGCATTTTCCAGGGATAGTTGGTCTGCAATTGAGCCAGTTTGCGTAGGATTTTTTCTCTCATTTTCCGCTCCCTCTGTTTATCGGGTAATAGATTATTTCAATTTTAAAAATAGGCTCTTAAGCGCACCCGGGCGCCAAACTCCTGGTAGCCGAACTCGTCGGTATCTTTGCCGATGAACAGGCTACCCATTACACTCAATTCCACATCCTGGAAAATCCGGTAGATCAGTTGCGGCGCGATAACGGCGCTTTTATCATCCAGGTTGGCGATGCCGAAGATACTCACATCCAGCAGATCGCCCAGGGGATACATTGCCAAAGCAAAAAGATAATTTTGATTCAGGCTTTTGCGCTCACCGGCAAAATAGATCAGGTAATCATCGAAGGCGGTCTGATTCGCTTTGGCGCCAAGATCGCTGTGGTAATATTCCGCCAGCAGGTAAAGTGAATTTTTGAAGGTATAATCGCCGCCGATAATGTATTCGTATTGTAAATCATCACTGTTGTAATCCAACCGATGAGCGGCTACTTCGCTGCGAATGCCCAGCCCGAACAGTTCGCCCTCCAGATTGAAACCATAAAGATCGTGTGACTGGACTGTTGTGCCAAACAGACCACTCTGACAGTACTGACTACGGCTATATAAGAGAGACAGATCGTACTGCCCGATTCCCGTTTTTAGTTGGTAGTACTGAATAGTCTCATCCCACGATTGTTCGGGTTGCATAATTCCGGTAAAAGTAATCCGTTCAGCCAGCGGTACGCTGATTTTAAAAGCTGAAATCCCGGTTTGTTCATAGGTTGGATCCATGATGTCCTTCTGGTTGAAAATGTCGGTCGGATTCCAGGCATAGCCCACACCGGGCGCAATCTGCTGTTTGCCGAGAGTCAGATCGAAAAGTTTGTGATGAAATTCCAGGAACATGTTGTCGATAAACAGCGTGTCACTGAGCGCATAGGGAATATGGGAAAGCGTGTCCCATCCGGTTTGCGTAGGAATCACCGGGCGGTATTTTTGGTCAATAAAATCCATGAAATTCAGTTCGGTCTGACCGTTGAACCGCTTACAGATTATATTGGCGCCGATTCTGATATTGTCGGATGGGCCGGCATCCATATCGAGACGCAACTTGTTATAGCCAAAATACATCGATTTGCCCGGTAACTTTCCATAATCTGCCTCGACTTCATAATAGCCAAACCAATCGACACCGGACCAGTCCGGTTTGGCGAAAAGAGTCGTAGAAATAATTAGAATAAGCAATATTTGTCGCATAATTTCCTCGTACAAACTTTGCGAAAGTTACCTAAAAGAAATCCGCAGCGCTTACCCAATCTTTCACGTTACCGGAAGCGAACTTTCGCAAAGATTTCCACTCCAACACTCTATCACTCCATCACTCCAATACTCCATTCTCCCTCCCCGCAGGCAGGGCGTTCTATTTTTTCAGATTCCGTTCGGTGAAGAAGTCTTTGTCAAATTCAACATCATAAGTAATATTAACATATTCCATAACGGTTTCGGTATTGTCAAGATTATTTTTCATAATCATTTTCATGGGTGTCAATATGCCCTCAATAGCACGAATATCCTGAAGATACAGGGCCTTAGTGAACACATTTTTTTCATCGTAATAATCGATCTGAGTCGGAAAGAAATCGCTGACACGCACCCGGCAGATCATTTTAGTATAAGAGACATCCTCGGATTTCGCCTGAAGCTCCAGCTTGAAGCAGCGGATTTTATCAATCTTTTCGATGCCTTTCAAAACCGGCGTGTAGTCATCTTTCCAACTGTCGCCGGAACCCATGTCTTCGTAGGTAAAGTCGGAGCCCTCGAACTTCTGTTTCTTGGCGTGGGAAGCCAGCTTGCGCACTCGGCCGGTGCGGCGGTTATACATCCAGATATTGTCGGAAAAACCGGTCATCAGCAGGGCGTTGCCCTTGACCCGGGCAGGGGCGAGATAGCGCATGAGTGACGACTCGCCGCGATTGCCCATGTAGGTTTCGTATTTAAAAGTCCGCTTGTCGCCGGAAGTCGTTACAATGGTCTGTTCCATGACACCCTGGGCGTTTTCGGGATTCATGTGATCGATGATTTTGTCCAGAATTTCAGGGCCGGTAGGATCGGCAGCGGTCAGGGATGTGGTGATGATCAGGCAGAACAGTAACAGGCGTTTCATGTCATGCTCCTTCGGTTTGGGGTTTGAGTAAACCGCTTAGAAAAATCTCTTTGGTGATTGTTTTTAGTTTTTCTTTATCATAATAGTCACGATTGATGAAATAGTGTAAACCGATTCCGTCCAGGGCCGCGAAGAGGATAAATGTCACATGCTCCGAATCAAGCGGCTTAAAGACACCGGCGTCGATGCCTTCATCTACAAGGGGTTTGAAAATATCGTACATTTCACGCAGTACGGCGCTGAAAGAAAATTTTCCGATACCTTTGAATTCGTCCCGAAAACCCTGCAGGAATATTTCCAGAAATATCAGCCAATCCTGACTTTGTTCTGTTTCTTTAAGTTGATCGAGGTAATCGTATGAGTAGTCAATGACTAATTCGATTTTTTTTACCGGATCCATTGGTGCATCGATCAGTTGGGTATAACCGCTCATCATCTGCTTGAAAAAATCGTGGAATACAGCTTCGAAAATCTCCTCTTTGCTCTTGAAATATTCGTAAACCGTGCCCTTGCCGATGCCGGCTTTCTCGGCGATCGTGGCGATCTTGCCGTTGCTGAGTCCGTCGTGAGCGAAGACCTCGATAGCGGCGGCGATGATGCGTTTGCGTTTGGCTTCATCTTTGGGTAATGGCGTCATTTTTACTTCCTTTTTTCAATTATGACCGACTGGTCGGTCGGTAATATACTACAGAAATCTTAGAAAGACAAGCAAGATTTGTATATGGTACATTCCAAGGAAGGAAGAATAGAAAAAAAGTGTCTGTGTATAATCGACAAAAATTGAAATTTTCAAAAAGTGTCGAGTATAAGTGGACAGAAACCGGACAGGTTTAATTTGACGGAGTAAAAACGAAAATATGAAACAGGAGTAATGGAGTAGGGGATTGTAATGGAGGATTGGAGTGACGGAGTTTTGTATTCATATCAATGCGGAATATTGAAATGGGAATGAGGGATTATAATTTCGGAGAAATATTGTTTTCTTACGTAATGCATCGGTAGTGTGATGTTCTATGTCTGGCTGGCGCTATGTGTTTTCTATGAAGCGCTGAAGTTGGAAAGAAAATAGCTATATCAATAAAACATTAAGAATAGAATAATTGATGGCCACAATAAATATACTGTCGATGCAGTAAAAAAAACGAACATAAAAGTATAAACCGGAACACATAATAATTTCATTAAAAATAACTTGGGCTCACTAATTATATGTGGTTCTTTCATTTTTTTAACTGATTTCATTCCTAATAAAAATGAAGAAAAACCTTGTTGGTATGGATGTAAAAAGAATATCAGATATAATCGCAATATTAATTTTTCAATAATGAATACTTCGCTACTTTTTAGAAAAAAAACAGAGAATCTTTCGGTTATTTCTTTCTGGATTGAGATAATTATCCGACCGAGATTATAACTATACTTATTAACTTCTTTATTCTGCACTTTTTTTAAAATGCTGGTGAATAAGTCCTTAGGTAGTATAATAAAACCCAAAATAACAAATGGTAATAAAAGAACATATATTATTATAAATGAATTAATTATAAGAATAGGAAAAAAAAGTAATATAAAAATAAAAATAATTGTTGAATTCATTGTATGTTGTTAATTAATAAAAAGAAGATATATTGAGGTCCAGAATATCATCGTCCATAGTAATTCAATAAAAGCTTTTCTGAAGAATTCTTTCCAACTAATTGGTTCGATAGAATCATTTTGTTCATCTTCTTTGTATTCAGACTGAAATGAATCAACAATTTTTTTAAATCGATCAGGATATAAATGAGCCGCATATTCTAATCTTTTTTCAACATATATTAAATCAATTTTATAAAAGCTTGAAGCAATAACCATACTACAGTAATAGGACATCATTCGAAATAGTAATGGAATATAAATTATAAATCCGGCTATTGCCCATACAATCAGTGAAATGACCATAGCAACAATCAAGACAAATTTTACGATAAGATTAGTTATAATATTTGACTCCATGATATCACAATTTCTTTATCATTAGCGACCACCAAAATTTTTAGAACATTCATCACAATATATTCTACCTGGTGGAATTGGTTTACCACAGATACCGCAATTATTAATTTCTGCACCGGCCCAATGATTCGTCACTTCTGTTTCAAAAATATCAGGGTAAGCACTTAATGCATAACCAATTCTATTATCTTGAAAACCAATTTTTATTGAACCTGCAGGATAATTTGATAATCTTTCATTTATTGCATATTTATCAAGTTCGTCAACTTGTTCTTGTAATTTTTTTCGTTGGGTCTCAGATATTTCTAATTTATTTATCATTTTATTTAACTTTTTATTTATTCCTTCTTTTTCTGAAACAAGTTGATCTCTTAATATATCACGGTCTACCAAATCTTTAGTCAATAGATTTATAAATGATCCCATTTCATCTGCGGATCCAGCTAATCTATTAAATATTTCAAGGAAAAATCTGACCGTTTTAGATGCAGGTTTTGGATAATTAAATCTATGATCAATCTCGCTCCATCCTTCTTCAAATAATGTTCTTACTTGAATCTCGACAATATATTTGCGTTTTGAAGGAGATGTGCTAATTAGATAGTGAACAGATCTATAATTTCTTGGATGTTTTTGTACCTCACATCCATGACTTTTAAACGTCTCACTAATTTCTTCTCTATCTCCTTCTCTAATGTATGCTGTTGGCTTTTCAAGTAAATCCCATTCTTCCTGGAGAAACTTATGAATGCATGGCCAATCTTCTTTGAATAAATGTAAGGCCCTCAGCCCAATTAGATCGGTAATTATTGAAGTATAATTCTCAAAATCAATTTTTCTTTTTTCATCAACATTTTTCCGAATAATTTTTTTTATTAAATTTTTTCCATCTTTTATTCGAAATCTGACCGAATGTACGATTGGTTGTGATTGTAATTGACCTATTATATATTTTGCACAATCTGATAATATTTTACTATTTGCATGATGATCTTCATATATCGCAGCTAATTCTTCCCAAGTTAGTTTAGCTTTTTTCACATCATCTTTTGATATTTCGCAATGATATAGAAATGATTTTTCATCCCATTTTGTGTTAACAATAATTTGTTGAATTCTGTTATCTTTTTTACTCTTATTTATATTTTTGCCCTTAATAGAAATTTTATCCTCATTTTCCTTTTTATCCATTGTTCATCTCCCATATTTGTGAACTAACACATTAAATAAGTAAAAAACAACACAATAAATCATTGATTAATACACAATGTTATTCTTCATTTTCCTCTTCCGACTCCTCACCTTCAAACTTCTGATTATCGATAAGCCCATTGATATACTCCAGAAGCGTCAGCAATGAACCCGTGGCTGTAACCAAGGCTTCTTCGTCGCCACTTTCGCGGGTGAAGTCCCCTGGCCAATTTTCATCAGGTGGTCACGGAATTCTCTAAGTTCCCGGGGACTGAAGTTAGAAATCATTTTCTAACTCCTTTCTCTAAATGAGAATGCACAGTATTTGAGTTTATCCCCAAACATTTGGCAAATTCATGCTCCTTTACTTATAGCTTTTGCTCTTATAATATATTTTTTCTTGGCTTCTTTTGCAGAGAAAAATAAAAGAATTTCTAAAGATAAAAAAAGTATAAGTGATAGAATTAAAAACCAATATTTATGATTATTACATAAATCTATAAAAATATGTACATATGAAGGAAAAATTGCAATAGAAGTGTTGCTCCAGAACTGATGATATCTATAATGTTCATCGACTGCTGCTCGAAAAGCTATTAATTTTTCTCGATTTGATCCAATATTTTTAAAATTATCATCGTCTAGTGTTTGAGATTTGTCTAGGATATTTTCATAAAGCACCCATTTTATTGAAGTAATAATTAGTCCCAATATTAAACTTATTACAATAATAAGAGAGAAGGCTCCTAAAAATGAGGATGAAATAAATAAATTATTGTAGATAATATTAAAATTCCCGATCCAATTTATCATACCATAAAATGCGATAAATCCAGGTAATAAAAAGGCAATAACTAGTCCAAATGATGATGAATAGATCTTATCCATAAATCACCTTCCTGATTTTAGAAATTATATTTGTTATGATTATCTAACTGACCGACGTTTTGATCCTCCCATGTTTTTCACGGTACCTTTAGTACCGACTTTTCGCATTGCCTGACTTGCTTTATCCATATCTTTTTGAGGTACTTGTAGAATTTTTTGATGTTTCCCACTATCTTTTAGTCTACGTGCAGCTTTTTCAAGACCTTGCTTGGTGCCACTTCTCTCTATTTCAGTTGCCCTTCTAGCGGTGGCTGCATCTAAATGCCGACCACGAGAAATTGGTACTTCTGTCTTACCTGTTTTTCCTGCAGCACTGGATTTCGCTCTTTTATGACTTGAAGATTCACCTCTAGATGATACCTTACCTTTTTTCCCCCAACCATTTGGCATTTTAAACTCCTTTTTAAAATATTATTCACAATATAGTAAAAAAAGCACTTTATATATTCGAATCAATCACAATATCATTCTTCATTCTCTTCCCGATCCTATTCCTATCCTTTCACTTTCTGATCATTAATTAGAATTTCAGATTCAATAAAATCCAAACCGAAAGAATTGGGTCTCTGGAAAACTGATATTATCATGTGAAACATTAAGCATATTTTTTAAAATGTGCAATAATATTTATTTAAACAGGCGTATCCGTAAAATATATTTGACATTCAGCGGAATTACCGGCATATTTGACCACACGCGGTAAAATAACAATTATTCATTGAAACAGGGAAATTTGCAGTTGAATCCAATCGAGGAAAAAAGTGTTCATATTCCGGGGTCCCCGGGACCGGCTGGTATCGATTGCCGTGTGGGCTGTATCGTGGAAATCGGAACCCATAAATTCTATCTTGATCGGGGACTTGAAATGTCGGGTAGGGAGGAATTTTCACATTAGGGTTTATTACTGAAGTTCCCTGATCAAAGCTTATAATCTTTTCAACCGGAGAGACTATTATGAGAAAAAGAATTATCTTTTGGTCGATATTTGTCTGGTTAATGCTGGGGCTTTTACCCCGGGTGATGGCACAGGAAGCGGTCGCGGACTCACTGATTTCACTGGAACTGTCCGACGGATCAATTTTAAGAGGTACGATTGTCAGTGAAGATGCGGATGATGTTACATTTATGACGTCTGCGGGATTAAAACTAACCGTACCGAAACCAACAATTTCATCCCGAAGCGTCACACGCGGACGGATGGTCGAAGGACGTTTTCACCGCTATGATCCCAATTATACCCGTCTGTTGTTTACGCCTACCGGTCGTCCATTAGGAAAAGGAGAGGGCTACGTTACGGATTATTATGTATTTTTTCCCGGAATTGCCTACGGGCTGACCGATCATTTAAGTATTATGGCGGGAATTTCCGTAATACCCGGAGTCGGATTGGATAAACAGATGTTATTCGTTGCACCGCGGTATGGAGCGGAATTATCGGAGCTGTTTGCGCTTTCCGGTGGATTTTTATATATGAGTTTCGCCGGCGAGTTTTCCACAGGAATTGCCTTCGCGACGGGAACCTATGGTTTGCAGGATAAGTGTTTCACGGCTGGAATCGGTCTGGGATATACCTATAATGAAAATGAAGAGGGGCATAAGGAATTTGAATTAGCCAAACATCCGATTCTGGTCTGGGGCGGAAACGTGCGTCTTTCAAACAGTATATCGTTTGTATCGGAAAACTGGATTATCACCGGCGGAAATTTTGATGTAGATACCCAGCCGTTCAGCGTCGCAGTTCGCTTTTTCGGGGAACATATTGCTGTGGACGTCGGAGCCATAATCATGTTAGAGATACTCAAAGAAGGTTTCCCGATTCCCTGGCTGTCCTTTGTTTATAATTTTGGGAAATAAGGTATTCATTGTTTATCTGTAATTTTGAGGTTAATAGTCAATTGTGAGATTTTAACCTTCATAAACAGACAGGTAAAAATACCGGATCGATAAAGAGGCAAGATACAAATATCTAAAAATAAACCCGGTTTCAGTCTCGGAATCAGATCAACGGGGTTTAAATCACCGTCTCTTTCAGGGCAGCGCTTTCATTTTTTTTCACTGCCTTTTTGAGGGTGCGCTGATGTATTGAAAGGTTTCAGGCGGCAGTGTGACTGAGTTTGACAGCCGTGCCGTAAGCCAGAAGTTCAGCCGCACTCGCAACAACACTGGTAGTCATATAGCGAACATTGATTATTGCGTCTGCGCCTATTTCGGCCGCCTGGTCGAGCATCCTGTTAGTAGCCACCGCCCGAGCTTTTCCCATCATCTCCGTATATTCGGTCAGTTCGCCTCCGAGGATCAGTCTGATTAAGGCGGACAGATCTTTTCCAAGCCAGATAGCAAATACAGTATGACCCTGGACCAGACCGAGAATCTCCGTGATCTTCCGATCGGGTATTTCTGTGGAGTTCAGCAGCAAAATCCGGTGGGCGGGTTCAGTTAGGGGAAGCTCCTCCTTTGGTTTCCTTTTTTTCAATTGTTCGAGAGCCACTGTCAGCAGAACCACGAGGATACCACCTAAAAGGCAAAAAATCGCCGTCCTGAACCACCAGGGCGTGACCGGATCCTCGGCAGTGATCACGTACCAGGGTATGCCGACGAATACCGCAGTAAAAAGCCCGAGCACGAAAGCCAGCGAGCCAATGTGTCGAAGTATTTTCATTGTTCCTCCTTTTGCTTGTTATTAATTATGAATAATAAATAACTATTGCAAGGAATCTTTTTATTTAAGCGCTTTAAACAAGTTGATCAACAATGTTTAAGCATACAATTTTATCAGGCATAAAACTACTTATTATGGTTTCGTAAAAACTATTTTTTAAACGCAGAGATGCAAAGTTCGCAAAGGCCATATTATTAAAAATTAAGTTCTTACTTTTGTGTTCTCTGCGTCTTTGCGTTAAATTTTTAAATTTTTACAAGATCATCAAGCCTAATTTGAAATGAAGCTGTATTCTATTCCGCAACGAATCCATCGTCCGGGCATAGGTATGCCGGAAAAATCCGCATAGTCCGGATCAAACAGGTTCGGAATTAAAAACATTCTTCCATTCCGTTCCAGCGCTTGCTCTTGGAGGCATAAAGTCTTAGATTTTCGCGATTAACTTTTGAAATGATTTGAACCGGAAATAAAAGAAAGAATAATATGAAAGATAAAGTAAAAACCAGTGATGTGGCATTAGTAGAGCAACTGTATGAAACACGCGAAAAACTGTTTAATGAAATAGGAAAAGTAATTATCGGTCAGAAAGAGATTATAGACCAGTTACTGGTATCGCTCCTGTGCCAGGGACACTGCCTCCTGATCGGTGTGCCCGGATTGGCGAAAACGCTGATGATAAAAACTTTAGCCCGGGTTCTTGATCTGAATTTCAAACGAATTCAATTTACTCCGGATTTAATGCCGTCGGATATTACCGGAACCGAAGTCATTGAAGAGGATAAAAGCACCGGGAAACGCGAATTTCGCTTTTTCAAAGGACCGATTTTCGGAAATATTATCCTTGCAGATGAAATCAACCGCACACCGCCGAAAACCCAGGCAGCCCTGCTGGAAGCGATGCAGGAACACCGTGTAACCACTGCCGGAAAAACTCACATTCTGGAAGAGCCGTTTTTTGTATTGGCGACCCAGAATCCGATTGAACAGGAAGGCACTTATCCGCTTCCGGAAGCCCAATTGGATCGCTTCATGTTCAGCCTGAAAATCGAATATCCGACTTACAAAGAAGAGATCGACATTGTTAAATCCACAACTTATGATATCAATACATCCCTGGAAATGATCGTAAAGCGGGAGGATATTGTCTCGTTTCAGCATCTGGTGAAACGTGTGCCGGTGGCGGATAACGTTATAGAGTTTGCCGTAAAACTGGTTACATTAACCCGTCCCAATCACGATAAATCACCGGAATTTATCAATAACTGGGTTGAATGGGGAGCCGGACCCCGGGCGTCGCAATATCTTATTCTTGGAGCCAAGACCTATGCGATTCTGAGTGGTCGCCCGACGCCAAATATTGACGATGTAATCAGGGCTGTGAAACCTGTGTTGCGTCACCGGATTATTCCCAATTTCAATGCCGAATCGGAAGGAATCGATACCGACAGCATTTCGGAAAAATTGATCGATCATTTGAAGTAAACTCTTTATGATAAACGTCGAAATAGATAAACGCAAATATCTTGATCCGGTAACTATTGCCCGTCTGGACAATATGGCATTGCGGGCGCGACTGGTCGTGGAAGGCTTTATCATCGGTTTGCATAAAAGCCCTTATCATGGGTTTTCAGTGGAGTTTGCCGAACACCGTCCGTATATCCCCGGTGACGAAATAAAACATATCGACTGGAAACTATTTGGAAAAACCGACCGGTTTTACATTAAACAATTTGAAGAGGAAACCAACCTCAAATCGTATATCTTACTCGATAAAAGCGGATCGATGAAATATTCATCTGGAGAGATCAATAAATTGACCTACGGGTCCTACCTTGCTGCGGCATTATCATACCTTATGTTAAAGCAGCAGGACGCCGTCAGTTTGACCCTTTTTGATGATCGGGTCCGCACCTATTTGCCGCCCGTAGCAAAGAAGAGCCATCTGAACTTGGTTCTTGGCGCGCTGGAACAGGTCCGGGCCGGAGAAGAGACCCGCATCGCTCCGCAGCTTCATGAATTGGCTGAAAAACTTAAAAAGCGCGGAATGATTATATTGATTTCCGATTTACTTGATGAACCAGATGAAGTTATCAATGCCCTGAAACATTTTCGGCATAAACGTCATGAAGTCATCCTGTTCCATATCCTTGATCGCCAGGAACTGGACTTCACGTTTAACCGGCAAACTCAGTTTATCGATCTTGAAACAGGTCAACGTCTCAACACAGAGCCCTGGCATATCCAGGAAGCCTATCAGGGGTTGTTACAACAGTTTATAGCGACATATAAAACCGGTTGCCGCGCGAATAATATTGATTATGTCTTATTAACGACTGACCGCAGTCTGGATATGGCTTTAATTGAATATCTCAAGAAAAGGGCACGAATCGGATGAAAGATATTCTATATCATTGGTGTCTGGTAAAAATGAAAATTATCTGTATAGATTGAGGAAATAAGCCAAGGTTGGTGATAATATTATATAGGATTTACTTGGAATTCAAAAAAGTCATTTTACAGTGCTTTTACCTTGATGGAAAAGTAGCAAAAAATCAAGGCTGGAAGAAATCAATGCCAAATGCATGGTGTTCCAAAAATTGCATATGAAATGTCCTATAATTTAAGTTTATATTTATAATTATAGTATGCAACCACCCCTTTTTCCTCCGGCAGCTGCCGGAAGAGGATTGTGGGGTGGTTAATATATTTGCATAATCAAAAAACATTGTTTCATAGGACAAAACTTTTAAAAAACACTTTATAACGTTCCGTACTTACATTTGTTTTTCGTGGATTTCTTCATGCCAATTTTTTTACCGGATAGTGGTGATTCTATATATTAGAAAAGCCGACCAAAACGGTCGGCTTTTTAATATTGGAAAAATGGCTTCCGTCTATCGGAGACTTTTTTCGATCTGGCGATATTGTTCGGCTTCGTCCTTTTTACCCTGGTTGTACAAAGACTTCCAGAGTAGCGTATAGCCGTATGCAAATTCAGGATCCAGCTCGACAATCCGGCGAGCATAATCTTCCGTACTTAGCCAATCCTGAGCCTGAAATGCTGCTTCGGCGATGCGTGTCAATATTTCTATGTCATCGGGATTTTCAATCAATACTTTATTAAATTCATATTGGGCGGATTCAAAATCACCGGTGATCAAATGCATTTGAGCCAGCAAATATATAAGATCGATATTATCAGGATTTTCCCGGGTAAGTTTCTGGGCGATCTCCTTTGCTTCGTCCAAACGCTCCAACTGGGCGAGATATTGGACCCTTAATTCCTGTAATTTCATTGCTTCCGGATTTTCAGACAGAATATTATTTAAGGTTTCAATGGTCTTATCCTTTTCATTCTGTGCCCATAGAATCTGGGCATAATAAGTATAAACATCTTCATCGAAGAGTTTTTTGTCCATTAACGTCTCTGCCCATTTGATGACGTTTACGGAATCATCCAGAAGGAAATAACATTTTACAAGACCGTTATAAGTAATTATTTCAGTTCCTTTAATATCGATAGCCAATTCAAATTTCTGAGTAGCTTCTTTCAATAGAGAATCTTTTTCCGCAGGGAAAATTTCTTTAAGAGCGTCATTAAATTTATTGGCGCCCTGGGTATGAATTTCACCCCATAAACGTTTTAACTGTTCATCGGCGTCGGTTCTGGTCATGGGATTCTTGTAGTTTGGATTAATTTCTTTTACTTTCAGCAACTGATCTCGGGCTTTGATCCATTCCTTCTTAGGAATATAGACACCGGTAGCCAGAAGAAAAGGTACTTCCGGGTTCGAGGGCTCTTTTTGAAGGGCAATCAATAATTGTTCTTCTGCCGCATCGAGATTGTTTTGTTGAAAATACACTTTTGCGGATGTGACTTCAGGACTTTGGCATGAATTCAAGAAAAATGAAAACATCACCAAAGCTGTCGGCACCAGGATTAATGTTTTTAGTTTCATTCGATAGCTCCTATAAGTTCATTAATTAACAACGAAATTTATCACAGAAATATTGACATATCAAGGAAGATATTGCCGGAAGTTACCCCGAAATTTTAGTGCTGTACCTAATATTATGTCGAGATGATATAACCTTTCCTTTCATCCCCTTCCGGCAGCTGCCGGAGGAAAGAGGGGAGGTCGATTGGAATCTTCATGAAATAAAGCTTTTTCCGTTCTCAACTTTCCTAAATTACTATTCCACTTGTCAATGTGTTTTATCATCTTAAAATACAAAACATTGCGTTATAGGGGATTTCCAATTTCGGGGGAAATATTACCGGGTATTGCCGGAAATCAACCAATCCACGTCGATTAAGATCCACCCCGATTTACTTGTCCGGCTTTTCGACGGATGAAAAAAACCTTCCGGAGGTTCGGTAAGATAAGCGTCTGTGTCATAATAAAAAAACCTTCGAAAGGTTGATGGACGAGTTCTGTAACCTCTATTAACTATAAACCTAAAAAGACAATTGCCATACCGCATAGCAATACGGCGCCGCCAGCAAGGGCATGAGTGAAGCGCTCCAGCTTTCTGATTGGCAAAAAGTTTATACCCCAGGAAGAGATTATGACTATAGATAACATCGTGATAATGGTGACGCTACCGAAAATACCGGTTACTAATAGTAGTCCCCAATAGCTGCTCCTGGCGGCGGGATACATTAAGAGAGGAATCAGGGGTTCGCAGGGACCGAAAAGAAAAATCGTGAACAGAATCCACGGCGTTATATTCTTCCCGTCTTCATTATGGATATGTAAATGATCATTTTCGTGTTTATGTGTGTGGAGATGCTCCGTTTTCTCGCCGTGAGCGTGCCAATGGGTATGGGGGCGGTTTTTAAAAGCTTTGTGCATTCCCCAAATGAAATAAACCAATCCGAAAGCGATGAGTATCCATGCCGCCAACCCACCCCGGAAGGATTCTATTACGTTTAATTTCGAAACTGTTATTCCCAGAGCAATGCCTGCCAATCCTATTAAAACCGAGCTGAATATGTGACCTAATCCACAGAGCAATGTGATCCAGCCCGTCTTAACGAGTGACCATTTTCGCGCTTTTGCCATCACTACAAATGGTACGTAATGATCGGGACCAAACAGGGTGTGCAAGAAACCTATCGATGCTGCCGTAATCATTAAAACTACCAGTTCATTTTTCATAAAATATGTCCGTTTTTCATATCATTCGTAAAATTCATTAAATAACGAGAATTAAGAAAAGTGAAACGGATTGAATATTTCACTAAACCTCATAATCAGCTCAAAGCCTTATTCATCCTGAAGAATTCAAATTTCTGATCGGCTATAATCGCAGAAGATCTTTTAAAAATATGATACCCGAGTTTTTCATAGAACCCGATTGCATTTACATTATCTGTTTCAACGTCTAAGGTCATTTTAGTAGCGCCCTGTTTTCTGGCTTTTTTTTCTCCTGTTTTCAACAGGATAGTTCCGATTCCCCTGTTCCGATAAGCAGAGTAGCTTGCCACATTGCTTATGTAATATTCCCCTTGTTCCAGCCATCCGACAATATTCTGCAAACTCCAGAAGAGCGGGAATTTCCTGATAAAATCTGTTCCCATAAACCGGAATAGTAACATTCCTGTTCTTAAATCTTCCTTTTTTTTCACCTGCCAATCATAGGATAGCATCATTCCAACTTTTTTCTCATCAATCATTGCGAATAAAGTATGGCAATAGCTAAATAAATTCAAGTTTCTGAGGAAAATATTTTCCAAAATGGTTTTGACTTTAATTCCGTAAAGTTGAGGTAAAAAACTGGGCGCAGAAAGTATCATAAGCTCAACGAATTCCATAACATCATCAGGAACGCTCCTTATAACCGATATTGCTTCAGGACTTTTTTTCAGTTCCATAAACCACTCATCAAACCTGAATCAGTAAAATAATTTCTCACAATTTTTAAAATTCTCTTTCTATCAGATGCTTTTAACTCATGAAATGACCGCCAGAATGCTAAATCACACCGGGCGAACCGATTCTCTTTCGTTTATATGAAAGTAACCACTTTTAATTGTCAGGATTACTAAAATTTCAAAAATTGCCAAATTATATAGTTTACGCTTAGCCATCAAATGACTGCTGAATTACAATTTAATGACAGCGAAGCGAATGACTGACAACACAATACTCCTTTTTTCCATTATTCCATCTTTCATACTTCGTTGTGGTAGAAAATCATGAGGGCTATTTGAAAGAATAAGGCGGGCGAAAAACCTGTTGTTCGGTAATAATCGCTGTAATGAGTGAATTCGGGGTTACATCAAAAGCCGGTGAAATGGCGGGGCAATCTTCCGGCGCTATCTTCACACCGAATATCTCACGGACTTCTGTGCCGGAGCGTCCTTCAATGATAATCTCTTTGCCGCTGGAAATCGACGGATCGATTGTTGAGGAGGGCGCCGCGATGTAAAATGGGACTTTATGATATTTTGCCAGAACCGCCAATCCGTAAGTGCCGATTTTATTGGCAGCGTCACCGCTGGCGGCGATTCGATCGGCTCCGACTATCACGGCATCCGTTTTCCCGGATAACATTATGTAGGCAGCCATATTATCAGCGATGAGAGTGAAGGGAACATTCTCCTGCATTAACTCCCATGCGGTAAGCCGGGAGCCCTGCAATAAGGGACGGGTTTCATCAACGAAAACATGGATATTCTTCCCGGACTTGTGGGCTGTGATAATGATTCCCAGCGCTGTGCCCAGTCCGCCTGTCGCCAAGCCTCCGGTATTACAATGAGTCAGAATCCCGGCATTTCGTGGAATAAGCGATTGACCGTTTTTTGCGATTCGGAGACACATATCAATATCTTCCTGATGAATTTGTTGCGCTTCGTTTGACAAGCGCTCCCAGATCAACGGAACCGGTGCGTCTCTGAGAGATTGCGCCAGGTTTTTCATTCGTCGCAGTGCCCAGGATAAATTGACAGCTGTAGGACGGGTGTTCCGGAGTATATCGGAGATTTCGGCGAGTTTTGAGAAAAACGAATCCTGCGAAGCATTTGTAAAAGGTTTTAAACCCAGTACAAGTCCGAAAGCGGCGGCGATCCCTATAGCCGGAGCTCCGCGAATTGCCAGGCGTTTAATCGCATCTGCCATGTCGAGATGATTTTTTATTTCAATACGTTTGTATTTGACGGGCAAGAGGGTTTGATCTACGATGAAGAGTTGATCTTTTTGCCAGAACAGTGGTTTAATCATCTGGTATCCCGATCTAAATTGTTACAATGTTGCGCAGGGCATTAAACCGCGATTCAATCTGTTCCTGATTCAGTTGAGTCAGTCCATCGGTGCTGAAGTTTTCCACCACAAAAGAACCCATTACACAGCCATAGACAAGCGCTTTTTTCAATGCGGTAAAATCAATTTCTTTACAGGTAGTCAGATAGCCCATCAGCCCTCCGGCAAAACTGTCGCCGGCGCCGGTTGGATCGGTAGCCTGTTTTACCGGAAATGCCGGCGAGTAGAACAGTTCGGTGTTGTAGCTGAGGAAAGCGCCGTGCTCGCCTTTCTTAATAATGATGTGTTGCGGTCCCATCATGTGAAGCTTTTCCAGTCCGGCCAGCAAATTAGTTTTCTTCGTTAAAAGAGTGAGCTCGCTGTCATTAATAATCAGCAGATCAACTTTCTGAATAACCTTAAGAAGATCGTCAAGCGCTGTATTTATCCAGAGATTCATCGTATCCAGGGCAATGTATTTAGGGTCTTCAATTTGCTCAAGCACCTCTAATTGCAGGGATGGCTGGATATTGCCCAGAAAAAGAAAGGGCGTCTGCCGGTACTCCCGAGGAATGACCGGTTTGAAATCCGCAAAGACATTTAGATCCGTATACAGCGTGTCGCGCCGATTAATATCTTCATGATAAACACCGCCCCAGCGGAATGTGTTTCCATCGGCGATTTCAAGTCCATGGGTATCGATATTATGGTTGCATAACATCTTTATGGCTTCCTCGGGATAATCCTTTCCGGCTACTCCCACGATCCTGACATTTGTGAAGTGAGACGCCGCCATGGAAAAGAAAATCGCGCTGCCGCCCAGCGCATTTTGGCGTTCGCCGAAGGGCGTCTTTACATCGTCAAATGCCACTGATCCGATTACAAGAACAGAATTTTTCATATTAATCCTAATTTTAGTTATCAAATTTACCAGGGAAAATACGAAATTATAGTTTTGTTTTCAATATACTTTATCATTGGGTAAATTATCTCTGTGAAATACCTGTATTGTTATCATTGCGGAACAAAAACTATTTCAAAATCAATTGACGGAAGGCAAAGATCGTACTGTGAGCGCTGTAATTTACCCTTATATGAAAATCCTGTTCCATCTGTTGCCGTCGTGATCACAAATAAACCCGGACAGGTTTTGCTGGTACGCCGGAATGTTGAGCCCGGAATCGGAGAATGGTGTTTGCCCGGAGGATTTATCGAAATTGGAGAGACTCCGCAACAGGCGGCGGTTCGGGAATTAAAGGAAGAGATCGGAATAAATATAAATGATCCGCAGCTGCTCGGTATCGGTTCCCACTTAAATGGTTATTACGGAGATGTGTTGATCATTGGATTTTATGTTGAAATCGACGCTGATGTGAAAATGATTCCGGGAGATGATGTCAGCGAAGCCGGGTTTTTTTCTATCAATGATCGTCCAAATCTAATTTTCAGGGTTCATGAGGATTTTTTAGTCACCTGGATGAAGAAACAGGAGAATCAGGTATAATGAACCGGCAGGGAAATATGATCCTTGTGGCAATGAGTGGCGGGGTGGACAGCTCCGTTGCCGCTTACCTGCTGCAAGCAGACGGTTATAATCCGGTTGGTGTGACATTCAAACTCTGGTGCCATGAAGGCGCTGGTCATACGGATAAAATTATTCAACGGGCTCAAAAGATATGTAAAACTCTTGGTATAGATCATCGGGTTGTGGACCTTGAAAATGAATTCAAAGAGACGGTAGTTGAACAATTCGTTAAAGATTATTTATCGGGAATCACGCCCAATCCATGTGTGTTTTGCAATCGTCAAATCAAATGGCGCCATTTGTTAAAGTTAGCCGATGAGATAGGCGCTCCATTGGTGGCGACCGGTCATTATGTCCGGATTGAGAAAAATGATTCTACCGGACGTTTTGAGATCATCAAAGGCGTCGATCCCGGTAAGGATCAATCATACGTTCTCTGGCAATTGTCGCAAGATGCTTTAAGCAGAACAAAATTTCCGCTGGGAACGAAGTACAAATCCGATATAAAGGAAATTTCAGATGAATTGAGTCTTCCGCTTGGAAATCAGAAGGAGAGCCAGGATGTCTGTTTTCTGCCGGATAATGACTACAGAGAATTTTTACGGCGTTATGTTCCCGGGAAAATCGAGGCAATTTCCAAGGGTGAGTTGTTAGATGAACAGGGAAATGTGCTTGGCTATCACGATGGATTTCATAATTTTACCATTGGACAGCGAAAAGGATTCAAAATGGGATTCTCGGAACGGAAATATGTAAAACGGATCGACGCCCGGAAGAACCGGGTGACAATTTCCGGGAATGATGGTTTATTTAGTGAATCTATGATTTTGGAAAATGTAAACTGGGTCAGTTCCGAACCACGGGAAGAAGCAGACGGCGTCATAACAATCCGGTACAACCACAAAGGCATTGGCTGTAAAATCCATGCTGTAGAAAAAAACCGGTTAATAGTCGAATTTAGTGAACCCCAGCGAGCCGTAACGCCCGGTCAGTCCGCGGTGCTTTATAAAAATGATCGATTAATTCTGGGTGGAATCATTCAGAAAAGTATTGAAAAAATCATGAGATGAGAGGGTTTATCTATGGATAAAAAAGTCAGAGTATCAACGATATTAAAGAAAAAAGCCGATGGAATAAAAATTACTGCATTGACCGCGTATGATTATACATTTGGATATTTGATCGACGAAGCTGGTGTTGACTTGATCCTGGTGGGCGATTCCTGCGGGAATGTATGCGCCGGTCACGAGACGACTCTTCCGGTTACCGTAGATGAAATGATTTACCACACCCGATCAGTCAGGCGAGGTGTTAAACGGGCGTTGTTAGTCGGGGATATGCCCTTTATGTCTTATCAGGAAACCATCGAGCAAGCGCTTCATAACGCCGGTCGCTTTATGAAGGAGGGCAGAGCGGAAGCCGTGAAAATGGAAGGCGGCGCCCATATTTGTCCTACAGTCCGAAAAATGGTTGAAATCGGAATTCCGGTAATGGGGCATTTAGGGTTTACGCCACAGAGTGTTCATGAATTTGGCGGATATAGAGTCCGCGGAAAAGATGAGCAGGAAGCAAACCGCATGAAAAATAATGCGCTTGCATTGCAGGACGCCGGTATATTTTCGCTTGTGTTGGAAAAAGTACCATCTGAGCTGGCAAAGGATATTTCAGAATCCTTGAAAATTCCGACTATTGGAATCGGCGCCGGTCCTTTTTGCGACGGTCAAATACTCGTTTCCTACGACTTGTTTGGATTATACGATAAAATGAATTTTAAATTCGTGCGCCGATATGCAAACCTGGCTGACGATGTGCGTAAAGCCGTATCGGAATATTGTAAGGATGTTTGGGAAGGAAAGTTTCCTTCGGAAGAAGAAAGTTATTAACCATTAAATTTTTAGTATCGAATGATAATTATAAAACAAATTAACAAACTCAGGGATGAATTGGCAATCCGTAGAAAAGCCGGGAAGCGGATCGGATTAGTGCCGACCATGGGATATTTTCACGAAGGACACCTGTCCCTGATGGATTATGCCCGAAAAAAATCCGATGTAGTTGTTGTAAGCTTGTTTGTAAATCCTGCTCAGTTTGGACCTGATGAAGACCTGGAGTGCTATCCCCGTGATTTTAAACGGGATGAACAGATGGCGAAAGAACGTGGAGCGGACATTATATTTTATCCCGATAAGGACGAAATGTATCCCGATCCCTTTTTTACCTATGTAATTACTGAAGAGCTATCGAAGGTGCTTTGCGGATCATCGCGTCCTATTCACTTTCGGGGAGTTACCACAATTGTGGCAAAGCTTTTCAATATCGTTCAGCCGGATATTGCAGTCTTCGGCAGAAAAGACGCTCAGCAGGCGATTATCATTAAAAAAATGGTTGAAGATCTGAATTTCCCGGTTGAAGTAGTAATTGCGCCGATTGTCCGCGATGCCGATGGTCTGGCGATGAGTTCCCGAAATACTTATTTAAGTCACGAAGAGCGGAAACAGGCGCCAATAATTTATCAGGCATTGCAAAAAGCTGTTGAAATGGTTCAGCGGGGAGAATTGGATGCCGGAAGTGTTGAATACTCAATTCGTCAACAGATAGAAACGGCTTCTTTGGCACGAATTGAATATATTAAAATAGTCCGTGAAAGGGATTTAAGTCCGGTTAAGGTAATTGAGCCGGAAACTTATGTTGCAGTTGCGGTATGGTTTGGGAAGACCCGATTGATTGATAATGTAGTTCTGAAGGAATCAATATAAATTGTCACTGAAGTTCGGAACTTTTCACTTAACATATAGTTACAGGGATGGTTGGTTTTTTTAAATATGGTTAAAAAGGACAAGGGATTGTGGTATTGGCAGAAAATCATCACAATACCCTTGACAAATTCGCCCAAATCCGTTAAAATGAGCTGTGATATTTAACACGAATGCTTAGGTGATCACATGTTAAAGAAAGTATCAGAAATATTTGTAATTGCAGTGGTTATCTGTTCATTAGCCCCACTACAAGCGCAACTGAAAAGTCATGTCTCAAAACCACTCCCGGTGGAAAAGGCGATCAGGATTCCCGGGATTGGGTCGACTAAGCTGGGAATAAATTTTCTGGACCCAAACCGCTTTTTTATGGATCAGTCATATTCCTTATCCTATTCAAGCTGGGGTGGTGGTTCGGCATCAATGGGTATATATCAAAACTCGATGTCTTATATTTTTTCCGATAAACTGGCGCTGAGAACCAGAATTGGTTTTATGCATGATCCGCTGAATATGAACACAATGACAAATCAAAACAATCTGATGGACAATCTTATTTATGGCGCCGATCTGGTGTATCGCCCTAAAGAGAATATGATGTTTAATATTCGATTTGATAGATCGCCTTATTATTATCGAAGCAGGTTTTATCCCTATGGATATTCATTCTATTAATTGGTGAGGTAGTGGCAAGAAGGACCGTAAAACGATCTAATTTTAAAAAACGAAAAAAAACCAACGTTCACAATCCTGATATTCAGAAATGGTTCCTCAACCTTGCTATTTTCTCGCTGTCTATCGTCATCGTCGGATTTATTTTTTCAATGGGAAAACGGCTGGTTCAAAATCCTGATAAAGTTGTATTGAGCCAGGTTAATGAAGTCATTCCCGATACGGTTCCTTACCAGGGAATTGTCATTGAAGTCTTAAATGGGTGTGGTGTTCCGGGACTTGCTCAAAAGTTCACAAACTTTCTCCGTTCGGAAGGTTTTGATGTTATATATACAGGGAATGCCAACCGAATGGATTATTCCAACACACAGCTAATCGAACGGGTTGGCGATTCTGAAAAGACCAATGAAGTGAATGAAGTACTGATGCTTCATCCTCAGCGACTTTCATCGGCTCTTGATCCTTCGTTGCATGTAGACCTCACCTTAATTCTCGGAAAAGATTATAATCGCTTGCCCGTGTACGATAAAGTGCTTGCTCTCAGAGAAATTTACTGACCCGCATGACAGCAAAAATATTAACGGATACTAAAGATCACATCTATCAGCTTGCTAAAAAAGCGGCTGAAGCAGCTTCCAACAAGAAAGCCAGTGATGTAATTATCTTATCAATGAAAGACCTGACTTCAATTGCGGATTATTTTGTTATCTGTACCGGCGATGTAGATGTTCATGTCAAAGCGATTGTTGATGAGATCAGAAAAGAACTGAAACGCGATGTAAAACCCTGGCATATTGAAGGCTATCATTATCTTCACTGGGTGTTGATGGATTATGTCGATTTTGTAGTCCATGTTTTTCAGAAAGATACACGGGAATACTATAATATTGAACGGCTCTGGGCGGATGCTCCGGTGGAACGAATTGATATTCAAGATGAGATCATTCCGAAAACGGACATTTCAAATTACACCCATGATTTTTCCCCACAACGAAACATGAAAGATGATTCGTAATATCTCTGAAATAATGGAGTAGTGTATTGTCATTCGCTTCGCTGTCATTTATTGTTATTTGGCTTCGCCGTCATTTGACCAGTGAATGACTACTGAATGACTATTGAATGACTAATTACATTGAGATATATAATTAAAATTAGTGCAAATTCGTGTACTTCGTGGTTACTTTCATATAAACCCGACATAATTCTTTTATTCATCTAAGAAATTACAATCCTGAATGCGCCATTCTTCTTTCATTGCGAGAATGCTAACGTCCGTGTAAATTAGGGCGGTTTAGAAATGAGAGAAGAATGACTGATACTATAGAAATATTATTAAAAAAAGCGCTGAAGAAATTATCGATTGAATTTCCCGATACTATCGTAATTGAACGATCGCGTCGCCCGGAGCATGGGCATTTCACTTCCAATATCGCCATGATGCTGGCAAGACATTTGAGAAAAGCGCCCCTGCAAATTGCGGATAGTATTGTCGGCGCCATAGATAAGAAACCTGAATTAATCGAAAAAGTAGAAGTAAAAGCGCCGGGCTTCATAAACTTTTATATCGCTCCTCAAGCGTTTCAGGAAATCGTTTCCAAAGTTCTTATTGACGGAAAAAATTTTGGCCGGTCAAACCTGGGGAGAGGAGCCAGGGCAATGGTTGAATTTGTCAGCGCCAATCCCACCGGTCCGCTGACTGTCGGTCATGGAAGACAGGCTGTACTTGGGGATTCAATCGCCCGCATTCTGGAGTGGAACGGATATAACGTTGACCGCGAATATTACTATAATGACGCTGGTCGGCAGATGCGGTTACTGGGTCTTTCCACCTATATTCGTTACCGGCAACTGTTGGGATTCGATGATAAACTGACCGACGATCACTATCAGGGTGAATACATTATTGACATAGCCAGAAATATCAAGGAACAATTCGGCGACCGTTTTATAGATGATCCTGAAAATGAAATATTCAAGAAGTCGGCGGAAGAAGCAGTTTTTGAAGATATAAAAAGAACACTATCTGATCTTGATATTACGTTTGATTTATTCTATAATGAAAAAAGTTTGTACGATGGCGGTTTGATTGATGACGTTTTGGAACGGCTCCGGGCAAAAAACGCCACATATAAAAAAGATGATGCTATCTGGTTTCGCGCCGGTGATTATGGTGCGGCTGAAGACCGGGTTTTATGGAAGAGTGTCGTTGATGAAGCGACTTACCGCTTACCCGATATCGTCTATCACGAAACTAAATACAAAAGAGGTTATGACCTTATGGTGGATATTTTCGGGGCGGATCATCACGCGACCTATCCCGATGTGCTGGCGGGTTTAAGAGCGCTGGGATATGATACAGATAATATTAAGGTGCTGATCCATCAGTTTGTGACCCTGACCCGTGCTGGCGAAAAAGTCAAGATGTCCACCCGGAAAGCGAACTATGTGACCTTAAGCGAACTGATCGAAGAGGTCGGTAAAGACGTGGTACGCTACTTTTTTATTATGCGGGGAATGAAAAGCCACCTGAATTTCGATCTGGAACTGGCAAAAACCGAAAGTGATGAAAATCCGGTGTTTTACCTGCAGTACGCCCATGCCCGGATTTCCAGTATTCTGAGAAATGCCAGGGTAAAGGGTTTATCAGACACCGATGATGCCGATTTACCATTATTGTCGGAAAAAGAGACTCTGGCGCTGATAAATACACTGAGTGAATTCAAAGAAGTCTGCATATTGTGTGGAAAGACGATGGAGCCCCAGACGCTGACCACGTATCTACAGAGACTGGCAACGGCGTTTCATAAGTTTTACACCGTCCAGCGCGTGATCTCCGGAGATAAAGCATTATCAAAAGCCCGCCTGGCATTGGTGAAGGCAGTAAAGATAGTATTAGCGAACGGTTTAAATTTATTAGGCGTCTCGGCGCCTGAGCGTATGTAAATATAATTATGAAAATGGCGGTTGCAGCAAGCTGATCAGTAAAGGAGTACGAATCAATATGACCGAAAATAATAAGATTGAATTAAGCAGTGACATCAACCCGATGCTGAGCAGAAGGTTTGGGGAATTATTCACGATTTCTATCATTATGTTCTGACCTATATGGAAAAGAACAAAATCACTAAAGCGGATCTTGCCCGCAAACTTGGAAAATCTCGGGCGGCAATTTCCCCAATGATTAATAAAACTCCAAATATCACCGTGATAAAGATGGTTGAAATAGCAGATGCTGTCGGTATTGATCTCTCTGTTGTACCGAGAGAAATCACTTTAAAATCTCGTAAACCGTATAGTCTATTACGGAACAAAGCCCCGGAACGAGAATAAATTCTTTGTGTCTTCGTGGTTTATTCCACCGTTTTGTATTACGCTCAGAGATATTTTTTCAGATACTTCCCTAACTCCACAAAATGCAGCGTAATTCCCACCCGGTGCGATTGACCGAGTTCGGTATATGCGCCACCCATGGGCAGATTGTAGTCGATACTGCCTACTATAGTCTCCAGCCCGAAGCCCACATGCATATTGCCCAGGTTATCCCGACCGGCGCGCAGCAGGATGAATTTCTTGACCTGCAGCTCCAGTCCTAACCGAAAGCCGCTACTGATTAATCCCAAGTTCAGATCCGCTTGATTGTATTTTCCTTCAAAGGTCATATCCAACCCGGCAGATGGACGAAAGACGATCGGAATTGCCGATGGCGCAAAAGTATAGACGCCACCTAATTGCACCGACGGCAGGATGAATTCGTTATCGCCGTCAGGATAGTATAAAAATGTGGTGGTAACATCGCGCACAATCGCGCCGACTTGGAGTGATGGCAGCAGTCGGTACAGGGCGCTCAGGTTGAATCCTAATCCCCAAGCGTTGGTGCTGCCAAGGGACTTGTAGCGGATTTTGAAATTTCCGCCGATACAGAGTTTTGAATTGATGGGACGCGCCATGGCAAAC
>Ga0265594_1000395_pt1 | contig 36473 bp, 27 predicted proteins | sample saktaG_11_FD_190147 | JGI IMG/M metagenome (GOLD analysis project Ga0265594, IMG submission 190147) | Saline water microbial communities from Sakinaw Lake, British Columbia, Canada - sak_2011_5_24_80m | ecosystem: Environmental > Aquatic > Non-marine Saline and Alkaline > Saline ... | reverse complement strand
ATACTCCGGATGCTTCTGACAAACCAGCGACGATACAGATACAGGAATCAGAGGGATTTCATATCAATCTACCAGGCCTTGGAACTCCCAGGGAGAAGAAAATTGTCCCGGTCTCCCGGTCAGATACCGATCTGAAAAAAGCGCTGTCGCATGAAATTGAGAGTACAGAAAAAGGTGTTGGAAAGAAGATTATTGCCACCCTTTCCCGGCAAAAACCAGATGATCTGATAGATTATGACCTGGAAAAACATGGATCTCTTCTTGACATAGCTATTGATACTACTATATACCGGGTACTTGAAGAGTACTGGATAGACCCAGGTAGAACGAGGGTTTTTATTGCATATAATAAAAATACAGGTCAGAATGAATATCTTTTATATGAGCCTGCTCTTTCAGAATTTGAGTATGAACTGCTTGAACGCCTCTATGAAGACCTGCGGATGGTCCTCATCCTTACTGATGACGAACTTGCAATTGACAGAAGACGAATACTCTACCAAAAAGTATTCGGACTACTTCATGAATATGGCATAGTAATACCCCAAAAGTCAATCTTTAAGCTAGAATATTTTTTAATTCGAAATTATCTGGGCTGGGGACGAATTGATCCCCTAATAAAAGACCCAAATATTGAGGATATATCCTGTGACGGGGATGAAATTCCTCTGTTTTTGTATCACCGCTCGTATCTGAATATCATCACAAATATTACGTTCCAGTCAGATGCCTTAACAAATCTTGCAATATCGCTTGCACAGCGATCAGGGAAGCATGTCTCCATTGGAAATCCGCTTATTGATGCAACACTGCCAGAGGGTTCACGATTACAACTGAGCTTTGGAAAAGAAGTCACCAGCAGAGGCACATCATTCACCATACGAAAGTTCCGTGAGTCACCATTTACTCCAATTGATCTCATTAATACACAAACCTTCAATCCCCATATGCTGGTTTTTTTCTGGATTGCAATCGAAAATAATAAAAGTATCATCTTTATTGGGGGAACTGCATCAGGTAAGACGACATCTCTTAATGCAGTCTCGCTTTTTATCCCTCCGGTTACCAAAGTCATATCAATTGAAGATACACGTGAAGTCACATTGTATCATGATAACTGGATTGCAAGTGTGACCCGTGAATGGGTAACTGAGGGAAGTCACTCAATCAATATGTTTGCATTGCTCAAAGCAGCTCTCAGACAACGCCCTGAATACATCCTCGTCGGTGAGGTCAGAGGTGAAGAGGCACAAACCCTCTTTCAGGCGATGAACACAGGACACACTACCTTCTCAACAATGCATGCAGGTAGTGTTGATGGCGCAATTCACCGGCTTGAAAACCAGCCACTTAATGTTCCACGTACGATGCTCCAGGCACTCAATATCATCAGTATTCAGGCCCAGGTGTACCGTGGTAAAGAGCGGGTACGACGGTGCCAGGAGATAGTCGAGATAGCAGGTATTGATCCGGCAACCGGCAATATCATGGTCAATACCGTATATGAGTACGATCCTATTACAGACGTATTCAATTATACCGGCAGATCCCAGGTTCTTGGAAGTATTGCATCTGAACGCGGGTGGAGTCAGGAACAATTAACAGAAGAGTTCAATCAGAGGCTTTCCGTCTTAAACGCAATGAATACACAGAATATTCATGATTATATCAGTGTAGCGAAAATTTTTCACGCATTTTATATTAGACGGGATTATGTTCTTGAACGCCTCAATGATTTAACCGAGATAACCAAATGAACAGGTATAATCTGATTCATCGCTGGATACAAAAAGATCCATACCGATTCCAGAATCTGAAGTTGAACCTCATCGCAACACGAAAGGGAGTCACACTTGAGACCTACCTTTTGGTGCTCATCACCATATCAGTTATCATCGGATGCATATTTTCTCTCATTGGATACCTCATTGTTGGAATCGGTATCAGAACACAATTTACCATTCAATCAGATATTGTAAATATTTTTAATCTGCAAATTCCAGTGATTGCATCTGCATTCTTCACCACCTTTATGTTACAGGTACTTGTGGCTGTTCTTGTCTTTATCTTCGTTTCATTTCTCGTATTTACTCTTGGAAAACTATATCCTGCTCTTGAAAAGAAGAACCGGGAGTTAAAGATTAATATTGGACTCCACAATTCGGTTGCATATATGTATGCAATGCGTCGGGGGGGTGCGGAACTCCTGGTAATATTTCGATCCCTATCAGAGAGCTCTGCCATTTACGGACAGGCTGCATATGAATTTCGCCAGGTTGTCAGGGACTGCGATCTCTTCGGAAAAGATCAGGTAAGCGCAATTAAATCACTGATAGAGACTACCCCTTCCCAGAAACTTAGGGAATTTCTTCAGGATATGGTATCCATTGTAGAGAGTGGAGGTATCCTTGCTTCTTTTCTCTCTGACAGGGTCAAATTGTATCAGGATGAAGCAAAGTTTGAACAAAAACAGTTTCTTGCATTTCTTGCCCTTATCGCTGAGGTATATGTAACGGTATTCATTGCAGGACCTCTCTTTTTAATTGTCATCATGGTGGTGATGGGGATGCTTGGATCTTCTGCCATCCTAGAACTCTCGTTAATGGGTTATGCCGTTTTGCCCATTGGATCCGTAATCTTTATCATCCTAATCGATACTATTTCACTCAAAGACGAAGATATCATCAGATATGTAAAAGCTATCTGGTTGCATCAATTCCCGGATGTCAGAATTATACCCACCACAGGTGAAGAATCGCTCTTTGGTACGCTTTTAAAGTATGACAGGGTCAGGAATTTAAAAGACTGGATGAGACACCCTATGAAGGGATTCATTGAAAAACCGGTTCGGTCTTTTTACATTTCTGTTCCAGTAGCAGTTTTATTTCTCATCTACATCCTCTATAACACCCCATGGTGGATGAATACTGAAGAGATAATAGGATCTATTGATGATTATCTTATGATTGCTCTTCTCATCGTCCTGATACCATATGCTTTTTTTTATGAGACATGGAACAGACGACTCAGAGGAATCGAACGTATCATTCCGGATTTTCTCGACCGGATGGCCGGTATCAACGAGGTTGGAATTACCGTTGCCCAGTCAATTGGCATTTTGGTTAGTGCAAATCTCGGACTGCTTAGTTATGAAATAAAGCGCATTCACCGTGATTTGTCATGGGGAGCTAATTTTTCCGATGCACTGATACGGTTTGAAGAACGTGTCAGGACCGGTCTTATTGCCCGTTCTGTAACACTTATCACAAAAGCAAGCACGATGAACAGCTCCATTGCAGATGTACTCCATATTGCTGCAACAGATGCACGAATCTCAGAATTTTTGAAACGTGAGCGTTTTAGTGAGATGTTTATCTATACAGCAATTGTGTACATGTCATTTTTTGTCTTTATCTTTGTCATCGGAGTTATTTCAACACAGTTTCTGTCAGTATTGGCTGAGGTTGCAACGGAAGGACTCTCAATGGCAGGCCCTCTCGCAAACCTTGGACAACTTTCATTAGCGACCATTGACCGGATACTCTATCACACCTGCCTTGTCCAGGCATTCTTTTCAGGCCTTATCGCAGGTCTCATGGGAGAAACTTCAATCAAATCCGGGGTAAAACATGCGGCTATTCTGATAATCATTGCAATGATTGCATTCAACTTCGCGTTCTGACCTGCAATACAGGAATTAACTGCCAAAAAATTGACACTCACCGCTAGGAATATCTATCATCAAGAAAATAGATGGTAAGACACTATCAAATAGTGACTCGTGACTATTATGAAGACTATCAGTTACATTAGTGCCATCGTGCTTGCGATGGTTGCATTCATTTGTATTGTATCCCCGGCTACTGCAGTCATCCAGGAGATGACATTCAAAGGGGAGGTTACCAACGTTGATGTTGATAACCAGACACTCTATGCCACATTCACCCAGAGTTATGGATACGACAATGGTGTAGAAGAAGAACCAGTTTGTGGATTTTCAGATCTTGAAACTGCAATAGATGCATCCTCACTGGCCCTTGATCCATCTATGCTCACAGCAATTGAGTCAGGAGACAAAATCATTGTCACAACCCTTGGCGGAGAAGATGGTGAATGGATAACTACTGCAAAGATAACTGCAGACGAGAATGAGAATGTTGTTGCTACTGACGTATGGGGCGACATCAGTACCATATCATCGGTTGTAGATCTTTTTGGTGCATATGACATCACCTACGTTACCATGCCAGACTGTGAAACCTGTGAAGGTACAGTATGTACAGCAGTCTCTGCTAACGTAACGATAACGAATGGTGAAGAAGTCACATCACAGACACTTGCACCTGGTGAGGAGACCTTTGTCAGTGGTGCAGAGTCACAGGTAACTATTGTCTTTGTCAGTGGTCAGGCATCATCTGAATCATGTTCTGAGGAAGCACCAATGATGGTCGGACCTCAGGCTATCTCAAACTTCATTGTAACAGTGGTTCCGGTAATGGTAGAAGAAGCTGCTGAGACACTCCCAATGGAAGAAGTGGTACCAGCAACAGAAGAACCAGTTACATCTGAGGAAGTTGCTGTTACTCTCGAAGAGCCAACAGAAGTTCCAGTCGAACCAGTAGTAACTGAATCTTCTTAAGAATTCTATCTATTTTCTCTATTTTTTTTCTCATACTGTTATGAAGATTGTTACTTCTTCTCCTTTCACATCAATCACACATATCTTAAATAGGCCGAGTTGGTTCTTATTAGTCAAGACTGATGCGAAACCTCATGGATGTTCCCTATCAAAATTGTTATCTTTTATTCCTCTTAACCGAGAAATTTATCAGAGTTGCCATAAAGATAACCCGGCTATGTCTGAAAATAAGTGATACCATACCATCATGTTCAGGCAGAATTTAATTGCCAGACATTCTGACTTTCATATTACCAACGTTCCATATCACTTTAAAAATTCTAACCGCATAGAGCACAGAGGGCAGAACATGTATCAGGTACTCTGTGAACCACAGCCCCTTTTAGGTTACATCTGTTCAATTGTAGGAATGGTATTGAGGTTGAAAGAGTCTTTCTCGTCCTCTGCGGTAAATCTTTTTAATTATCAACAAATGGCATTTCACCACTGGAAAAATTTACGTACAAAATATAAAATATAATTGGCAATATCACCTGAAAATCGATAGTGCCATAACCCTCATTAAAATTAATCAGAAGATAAGAACTATCTTCAACAGTTCATTCACAAAGAAATAATATCCCGATATATCCCAAAAATTCTCTGAATAGTTCTAAAGGAAGATACATTTAAAAAAAGTAATTCTGATGAGAATGAAATTTACATTCTCTTTGTCAGCCGTGCCTGGAGACCATAATAATGGGAAAATCCTATAGAATGCGTCTGATCAATGCTAAAGGTATCAAAAGAGACGATATCTCCGGAATAGATAGAATCCGGGGAACTCCTCCCGATCACATGAACACCTCCCTTGAAGAGTGAAAGATCAACAGAACCGTTCATTCTCTCCTGTGTAGTCTCAATAAAAGCAGTGAGAGCAGCAAATAAAGGCTCATATACAAGACCTTTGTATGCCAGCTCAGACCATTTATCATCAACAGTCCGTTTAAAAGCATACTCTTCCCGGGTCAGGACGAGACGTTCAAGATCAGCATGGGCAGTTAAAAGAACGGTCGCTGCCGGATGCTCATATATCTCCCGTGCCTTGATACCAAGAACACGATTTTCTATCATATCGTTCCGGCCGATACCATGGATACCGGCGATCTGGTTCATTTCCCGGATAAGATCATATGGGGTATACATGGTACCATTCAAGGATACCGGAACTCCCCGTAAAAAGCCGATAGTAATATATTCAGGAGAATCCGGGGCATCCACAAGAGAACGGGTCCAGGCATAGATCTCTTCAGGAGGATGATAGGCCGGATCTTCTAACAGTCCGCCTTCAATACTTCTGCTCCACAGATTCTCATCAATACTCCAGGGTTTATCCTTTTTCACAGGTATGGGGATATTATGTTCCTCTGCATAGGCTATCTCCCATTCACGGGTCATATTACGTTCCCGTATCGGAGCAATGACTTCAAGATCAGCTGCCCGGAAAACAACATCAAACCTGAGCTGATCGTTTCCCTTTCCGGTACACCCATGAGCTACCGCAGACGCACCTTCTTGTTGAGCTATTTTTACAACTTCTTCAGCAATTAAAGGCCTGGCAAGAGCGGTCCCCATAGGATAGCCTTCATAGAGACCATTTGCTTTGATAGACGGAAAAAGACAACGGTCAATGAATTCATCCTTTATATCAACTGTATAGTGGCAGTCTGCAAATCGTTTTCCTTTCTCCTCTGCAATTGTTATCTCTTCTTTTCGCTGCCCAACATCAGCAGCGACCGTGATTACCTTGTCATATCCATACTCTTCCTTAAGCAGCGGGATACATATTGATGTATCAAGGCCGCCCGAATATGCAAGAACGACTGTTCCTTTTCCCATGTATTCAACTCCCTTTGTTCACTATCTGTCTCTGACCTGATATGGTCTGTTAATTGTTCTTTCCTAATCAATACCTTACAGGACGATACAAAACATGGGTGCAACCAGATGATACGCCCTTTATATTGGCATATCATCTGGTGTTCTACCCGTATCTATATATCAACAGCAACGGGTAAAAAGAATCTGAAAAGAGAGCGAATATGAGAGAAAATGAGAGAGGATACAGTTATGATCCAATGTAGTGAGATAGCGGTTCTAGTGTCAGTTCTTCTGTTTTTATCGTTTTTATCGCCTGACTTGCAGCATTTGCAGCCTGAAGCGTCGTAATGTATGGAATCCCATAGTCCACTGCGACCCGCATAATCCTGACGTGATCATGGCGCGACTGTTTATCTCCGTAATTGTTAATGATAAGATTTATCTGACCCGCCCGAATCATATCAACAACATTTGGTGACCCTTCTTTGACTTTTCTAAGCAGGTTTGCCGGGATATTATTCTGCACAAGAAAATCCACGGTCCCACTTGTTCCATACAAATGAAGACCAGTCTCTACAAAGGAACGGGCGATGGTTAAAATACCCTGTTTAAGCTCATCAGTAACAGAAATGAAGATGTTTCCCTTTAGTGGCAGGGAATTATTTGCAGCGATACAGGCTTTATAAAATGCACGACCGAAATCATAATCGATCCCCATAACCTCACCAGTACTCTTCATCTCAGGGCCGAGAACCGTATCTACTCCAGGTAATTTATTGAACGGCAGAAGAACTTCCTTTACAGCAACATGCGTTATCATGCGTTCAGCATAGCCAAGTTCAGATATCGGTTTGCCCATCATTATCTTTGCTGCAAGTTTGGCAAGTGGAATGCCAGTTGCTTTACTGACGAACGGTACTGTCCTGCTGGCTCGCGGGTTTGCTTCAAGGACATACACTACATCGTCCTTAATAGCATACTGAATATTAACAAGACCGATAACACCAAGACCAAGCGCTATTTTTTGAGTATACTCTCGTACACGTTCCAGAACCGATGAAGATAATGACTGGGTTGGAATTACACAGGCTGAGTCACCACTGTGGACACCAGCCACCTCAATGTGTTCCATAATCCCGCCAATAAGTACTTCCTGACCATCACAGATAGCATCAACATCCAGTTCAACTGCATCTGAAAGAAAGGAGTCAATAAGAACAGGATGTGTGCGTGATACTCTGACTGCTTCGCGCATATAACTCGCGAGTTCATCAATATCATGCACAATCTCCATCGCTCTTCCCCCAAGAACATAAGAAGGCCGGACCAGGACCGGAAACCCAATTTTATCTGCCTTTATCCGTGCCTCCTCTTCAGAAGTTGCAGAAGTGTTAGGAGGGGTTGGAATCTGCAGTTCACATAAAAGCATACTAAACCTATCCCTGTCCTCTGCTATATCCATCGAGTCCGGGGTGGTTCCAAGAATACGGGTAGATAGACCAACTCTTTCTATCTCTTTTTTAAGGGGCAATGCAAGGTTAACCGAATTTTGTCCACCAAACTGAACCATAACACCATAATAGGTATCTTTTTTCAGGATGTTCATGATATCCTCAAGATTCATCGGCTCAAAAAAGAGGCGATCTGATGTGTCAAAATCGGTTGAGACAGTCTCAGGGTTGTTATTGACAATATGCACCTCGATACCATCTTCACGAAGAGCCTGCACAGCATGTACCGTACAATAATCAAATTCAATGCCCTGACCAATACGAATCGGACCAGAACCAAGAATCAGAACCTTTTTTGTATCACTTCTGACAATTTCACAACCCGATTCATAGGTAGAATAAAAATAAGGAGTCTGTGCAGGAAATTCTGCTGAACAAGTGTCAACCATTTTATAGGTCGGATCATTGAGTCTTCCCTCAAGAAAAGAAACAGGTACTCCTGCACATTCTGCTATCTCATTTGATGAGAAACCAAACCGTTGAGCCTGCCAAATTCGTTCCTGTGTACAATCAGTCTTGAGACTCTCTTCCATAGAGATAATATTCTGTATCTTTGTGAGGAAAAAGGGAGATATCTTTGTCAAATCCTGGATCTCCTCAATCGTCATGCCCTGCCTGAATGCATCAAAGAGACAATGAAACCGCTCATCAGTCGGACGTGAGAGGATCATCCGAATCTCACTTACCGAAGTGTGACGTTCCATATCTGTATCGATAGAATGAAGAGCCTTTACAAATGCCTCCTCAACACTCCGTCCAATTGCCATGACTTCACCCGTGCTCTTCATGGCGGTGGTAAGAGACCTATCTGCTGTTTTAAACTTATCAAACGGCCATCTTGGGACTTTCACGACGATATAATCAATGGATGGTTCAAATGAAGCCGGCGTAGTTCCGGTAACACAGTTCATAATCTCATCAAGAAAAAGACCAATTGCAATCTTTGCAGCTACCCGTGCAATCGGATACCCTGTCGCTTTTGAAGCCAGGGCTGACGATCGGGAGACACGTGGATTCACCTCAATGACACGGTAATCTCCATCGTTAAATGCAAACTGAATATTGCAGCCACCCTGCACATCAAGCGCACGAATTATCTTTAACGAAGCATTTCGGAGAAGATGAAACTCGTCATCACGAAGGGTCAGGATGGGCGCCACAACAACACTCTCTCCAGTATGAACACCCATGGGATCAACATTTTCCATACCACAGATGGTGATACAGGTGTCAGACGCATCCCGCATCACTTCAAACTCAATCTCTTTCCATCCTGCAACACTCTCTTCAATAAGTACCTGATGAATCCGTGACTTATTAAGTCCAAGCTCGGTAATACGAATCAGTTCATCCATATCATGGGCAATCCCACCTCCTGAACCACCCAGAGTGTATGCAGGTCTGATAATCGCAGGAAATCCTACCAGTTCTGCTGCATCGTGCAGCTGATCAAGAGAACTCACAATCATTGATTGGGGAACCGGTTCATGAATCTCATGCATGAGATCCCTGAATTTTTCACGATCTTCTCCCTGGTAAATTGCCTGCAGAGGAGTCCCTAATATCTTTACTCCTGTAAGAACACCCATCTCCGCGAGTTCTGCAGTCATATTCAGTCCGGTCTGCCCGCCCATACCTGACAAAATTCCGTCGGGTTTTTCCTTCTCAATAATCTTTGCAATAATACTGGCTTCCAGAGGTTCGATATAGATTATATCTGCCGTATCAGGGTCTGTCTGAATGGTAGCCGGATTTGAGTTTACGAGCACGACAACAATCCCTTCTTCACGAAGAGCACGACATGCCTGTGATCCTGAAAAATCAAATTCTGCTGCCTGCCCTATCTGAATCGGACCTGATCCGATAAGAATAACTTTTTTAATAGAAGGATCTATTGGCATCAGAGTAACCTCCGAAACATTTCATCAAAAAAAGACTTCTCGGTATCATGCGGCCCACTGTGAGCTTCAGGATGAAACTGAACACAGTGAATATCAAGATAATCATCATCAAATCCTTCCAGAGTCCCGTCATTCATATTCACATACGATACCTGACACCCTTCAGGCAGAGTCTCTTCATCAAGTACAAACCCATGATTTTGTGAGGTGATTGCAACCGTTTTATCCCAGTGCCTGACTGGCTGGTTTGCTCCCCGATGACCAAACTTCATCTTCTTTGTGGATCCACCAAGGGAAAGACCACATATCTGGTTGCCCATACATATTCCAAAAACAGGGATTTCTCCGATAATGTCCTTAACGGTCTGTATTGCCTTGGTGACACAGGCAGGATCTCCCGGACCATTACTGATAAAAAGAGCTTTGGGCCTGTCCGCGAGTATCTCATCCTTTCCTGTGTTATACGGAAATACTGACATATCAGCCTCTCTGTTTTTGAGACTGATTATCATATTTTTCTTTATGCCAAGATCCAGAACCGCAATTTTTTCCCCAGAACCAGATATATGGTATGGTTGTTTTGTTGATACAGCGGGAATGAGATCTTTATCAGCGATGACGGGTGTATCACGGGCTTTTTGTATGGCATACTCCTCATTATCATCACCAGTCACCAGGCATGCGCGTAATGTACCCTGTTCACGGGTCGTGATAGTCAGTTTTCGTGTATCCACACCACTAATACCAGATAGTCCTTCATTCTCAAAAAAAGACGTGATATTGCTATTGTATTCCGGCTTTTGACATGCTTCCCGTATCACGCACCCCTCAGCCCAGACCCTGTCACTCTGAAAATTATTTTTATCTACACCGTAATTGCCGATCTGAGGAAAGGTAAACATGAGTATCTGGCCATGATAACTTGGATCTGTGAGAGCTTCCATATACCCGGTCATCTGAGTTGTGAAAACAAGTTCACCGAATCTCTCTCCCTCAACACCAAATCCCCATCCTTTCACAAAAGTACCGTCTTCAAGCCCCAAAACCGCCTTCATAATTTCCCATATCCATGTGACAGGAATCCTATTAACCATACCTCCTGTACCCAGACTTATCATTCTCTCACCTCAGAAATAATGGGTGATGACAATCTCTCCTTGCAGTCCAAAAGACCGTAACGTTAACTCATATCAGAACAAAGATAACAGGATGGCTGTACCAAAAAAGGTATTTTTTACCAGCGGAACAGGGGTTCATAAAGACCGTCTTGCCTCATTTGAACTAGCTCTGCGTGATGCAGGAATAGAACGGTATAATCTGGTCTATGTCTCCAGTATCTTTCCACCAAACTGTATTGAGGTCACCCGTGAAGAAGGACTGCACGAGCTTGCGCCTGGAGAGATCGTGTATGTGGTACTGGCACGAAACGAGACAAAAGAACCAAACCGACGTCTGACTTCTGCAGTCGGGCTGGCACTACCAAAAGAGTCAAATCAATACGGATATCTATCAGAACATCATGCATTTGGAGAAACAAAAACAGATTCCGGGGAGTACGCTGAAGATCTGGCGGCAACAATGCTTGCAACCACACTTGGTATCTCCTTTAACCCTGACACTGCATGGCAGGAACGGGAGCAGATCTACAAAGCAAGTGGTAAAATTATTACAACCTCACATATTTGTGAATATTCCCTTGGAGATGAAAATGGGTTGTGGACCACAGTTATTGCAGCTGCAGTTTTTATTCTCTGATAGGGTTTCTATGATACAATCCATCTAGTGATATCGGTGTAGATAAATACTAGGTCTAACCAATTTTTCATACCGCTAGAGCCTCTTCAACATTTTCTGATATACGATTTTTATGGATTCACGTGAACACAACGAGCAAAAAACGCGAATACAGTTAGCCGATGAGGCACTGGAAAACCGGGATTACATCAGGGCTCTCCGGTATTATAGAGACGCTGTACAATTAGAACCATATAATCACAGAATTCTGATAAACCTCGGATTCTGCTATGCAAGAACCAATAACTTTTCAGAAGCAAAAAATTGTTTTGAGACAGCGTTACAGTTGCAACCGGATAATAGAGTCGCAAAACAGAATCTTTCCCGGATAAAATCAGTGAAAACACGTAATATTTTAGGTTCAGAAAAAAAATCAGTCAGGATAAGACCTGAAGAGATGGTTTTTATCAGATATATGCAATGGGGTTCTGAACTCATTAAAAAGAAAAATTATTTTTCTGCACTGCAATTTTATCGTGAAGCGAGTGGGATTCATCCTGATTTTGTTGAGCCTTATAAACGGATCGGGTATTGTTATGCAAAACTTCATAACTATCATGAAGCTGCAGAAGCGTTTGAGGATGCACTTCACATTTACCAGGACGATCCCATATCACTGGATTGTCTCACGAGATGTAAACAGAGACTGGTTGGGTATTCTACCCGGATGCCAGAAACAGACAAATCCCATGAATCAGGCATCAAGGAAGAGAAGACCCCCTTTATGCAGAAACCAAAAACTGGTGATGATTCCATTACAGAAGCAGAGACGACATCATCAGATATAACATCATCATCTGTAGCTGTTCGAGACAATACAAAACAAAAAGCTACAGATTCATCTGTTCTTTCGCCTGAACCCGAACCAAAACCATTTGCATCAAAAATGAGTGATGATGACCTGGTTAATGCTATCCTGTCTCACTATACTGATGAAAGATCTGAAGATGCAAAACCATCGCCAGAAACTGGTCATGACATTACAAAACAGGAAACCACAGATTCATCTGTTCTTTCATCCGGACAAGAGTCAAAACAAAATCAGATCCCATCAAAAACAAGTGATGATGACCTGGTCAATGCTATCCTGTCTCAATATACTAATGGAAAATCAGAAGATGCAAAACCATCACCAGAAACTGGTCATGACATTACAAAACAGGAAACCATAGATTCATCTGCTCTTTCATCCGGACAAGAGTCAAAACAAAATCAGATCTCATCAAAAACAAGTGATGATGATCTGGTCGCTGCAATCCTGGCCCAACATGCTGATGAAATATCAGAAGATATCACTCAACCTGAAACTGAAAAAGCCGTAACCCCAAAACAGAGTATTGAAACTGACATGATAGATGCAGTGGATCAGACCGAAAATCAGGTTATACCAGAAGAAATAAAAAAGAGGAGAAATGTGAACCTGACCGATGAACAGATGGATGCACTCAGGGAACTTGGAAATATCGGGGCTTCCCATGCTGCCACAACGCTCTCAACGATGCTAAACACACCCATTATGCTGGAAGTCCCTGAAATTAGTATTGATAATTTTAACACCATTAATACAAAACTCGAGCAGGAAGATGCAGCGCTCGTCTATTTTAAGATGGAAGGAGAGATCTCAGACGCCGGGTATGTCGTACTTCATGTTCCAAAAGAATCAGTTATACAGATGACCAGCATCATGCTCGGTCTGCCCCCGGATCTTAATCGGGAACTTGATGAGATGGATGAAAGTGCACTAAATGAGATTGGCAATATCATGGTATCTGCATTCCTGGACGGAACCGCAGAACTCCTGGGCATCATCATGCTTCCATCTCCACCTCGTATTCTCTTTGACAAACCAAAAAAACTCTTCAACCTGATTATTGAAGAGAGTAACATATCATACGAGAGTGTAGTCTTCTTTAAGACTGAGATGCAGTGCGATACATATGAACTGACATGCAACATTCTGATGCTACCAAATCCCCCAGTCCTGCATGATATTATAAAAATGCTGGAACAACTAATTGAAGATTCTCTTAATTCAGGGAATTAGGAGGTTGTCAAAGAATGCAGATCATTAAAAATAGTGCTGAATAATGCATAGTTTGAACCCTAAATATAAAAAGAATCAATAATATTCTGGTCTGTTTCTATTTTTGGACACCTTTTAGATCTCTATTATTTTTCCTGTTGCATATTTTACCGTAAAACGAGCGTTTTCATGAGGATAATATGTAACCGTACGGCCCACATTTCCACCAATATCCTCACTAATGATGCGAATTTTTTCCTGGCCTAAAAGGAGGCGTAACATCTCTACATTTCTCTCACCGATATTTAAGTTTCCAGAAAAATTCTGAAACATAGATGCCCCTCCGGCAAGCTTTGCAACAAGAGTCGTGCGGTTGGCCCCATGACTTATGAGTTCTGACAGTAACACTGATACCGCAGTATCTGCAAATTTCCCAGGGCGTTCCGGTTTTTTCCCCTGACTGTCAGGGAGCATGACATGGGCCAACCCCCCAATTCCCTTTGTTTTATCATGGATGACCAAACCCACACAGGATCCAAGTCCAATTGAGGAGAGGACAATTTCCCCAACGTGATGTTCTCCAATACCAATGAGTATTACGTCTGTATCGCGTTTCATAGTAATTGACATCTCATTTTTAAATCTTCCTGATAATTTAAAGGACCCGTTTTCTTACATCTTGAGAAGATTCTCCATCCTGGTCAGGAGTTCAGACAGCATCGTCTGATCAGGCAGCAGAAACAGATTGCTATTAATATGGTATTCATCACAGAGCAAGTCGGTCTTAAAAAGCATGACTTCGTTGATATCAAGGCCCACACTCTGCATCGCAATAACACTCTGTATTGCTGCAAGAGGCATATCAATCGTCAGATGTGGTGGTGACGGAAGCAGAATGATACCAAGAAGTGCAGCTATTGCATCAAGGAATGATGATATCATGATATTTCCTACCTCATTTAATGCACTCTCATCCATCTCACCAATCTCACGATCTGTCCCGGTTGTACCGATCATAATATTGGTCAGGGGGATAATGGAATCATTCTGTACATAGAGAATGATAAAGCCGTCCCCACTCACTTCCCCCTGAATCTGAAAGGCGATAAGCGCTGCCCGCTCATCACTTATATATTCTGACAGTTTTGCCAGATCAACTACATTAATCTCAGGAACTTCAATGGAAATCGATGTGTTGAGCATGGTTGAGAGGGTTGTTGCTGCATGTGCTGCCCCGATATTTCCGAGCTCCTTTAATGTATCACATTTTTCTGCTGAAAATTTAAATTCGCTATTTTCATTTTCTGCTTTAACCACTGTTTTTAATTTTTTCTTTGTGGTCTTCTGTGTTGTCGTATCCTTGATAATGGAATTTACGTCAAGAACAGGAACTACCTCTCCGTCGCCAGGGATAGTTACACCACTGATTCCTTCACATGCACCCACAAATTTGCTCAGTGGCTTGATGACAACTTCTTGCTGTCCCTCAATAATATCTGCAATTATGGCTCCTTTCTGGTTTTGGTACTGAAGAATCACCAGTATCTCACCTTGTTCACTCTTCCCAAACATATCATCCAGGGGATAGAGCGTGATAATCTCATCACGCATCAGAATCGCATCACCCTTCCCAATATGTCTGATAGGAAATGCAGCAAGACTTGCAACTTCGGCAACATTATTGATTGGGATAGCACACCTCCGGGAATTTATCCTGACCATCATTACCATGACGATAGCCATCGTGGGGGGTAGTACAAGCTCAAATCTCGTGCCTGTTCCGTATTCAGTCTCCAGTTTTATAGTGCCCTGAAGAGCATTGATGGAAGTTCTGACAACATCCAGCCCGACACCGCGCCCACTGATATCAGTTATCTTCTCAGCAGTAGAGAATCCCGGTAAAAATAATAACTCATTTGCTTCTTCATCAGAGAGCTCATCAAGTGCTTCTTTTGTTAAAAGACCTTTTTGGAAGGCTTTTTTCTTGATTATGTCAGAATCAATTCCCCCACCATCATCTTCGATAACCAGGATAACATTATCTTTATCACGGGAAGCAGCCAGGCGAAGGGTTCCTTTTGTTGATTTCCCTGCCTTTGCCCGGACTGCAGGAGATTCAATGCCATGGTCAATCGCATTACGGATGAGGTGCAACAGGGGATCATTTAATCCATCCATCACACTCCGATCGAGTTCTGTATCCCCACCCTCTATGATGAAATCGACTTCTTTGCCTTCCTTTGCTGCAATATCACGAACAGTCCGAGGAAACCGGTTGAAAATATGATTCAGGGGTATCATTCTGATATCCATCATCAGAATCTGGAGATCAGAAACAGAACGGTTAACCATATTCAGCGTTTCATCAAGTTCTTTTATCCGGTACTTCTCTGCGATTAATTCGAGCCGACCACGGTTAATAACAAGATCCTCAACCAGATTCATCATATGGTCAAGCCGATCGATATCAACCCTGATATTTTTTACTTCTCTGACTTTTTTCGGTGAAGTACTTTCTTTTTGAGTGGTTCCTTTAAAAGGCTCAATTGAAGTTTTTTCTGCCTTTTTCGCATCTGATACACTACGTATTTTAGAAATCTCCTTTCCATTAGAAATCGTATATGAAGCAATGTCTGGGCCTTTTAAGAACTGTTCTATCCGTGATGAATTTTCATCTGATGCATACCGGATCTCAATATTTCCATTAAATTCATGGTTATCTTCTATCATCTCTATTGTCGGTGTGATAGTGACTATCTCTCCGGCTGTTTTAAGACCTTCAATTATCAGCATTCCCCTGAGATTTTTTGAATCACAGGAATCAGCGAGTTGTATATGAATTGTAAATTTCTGCTGTTCATTCGAGTATTGGATCGCGGATACATCAGGAAGGGGTTGCTCTTCCTCTGTAACGGGCAGAATTGATTCGATACTTTTAGAACCTGATAAAGTAGAGGTAGCAAAATCTGAAGATGATGTCATTTTCTCAAGGACATCTCTCCCTGCTGATGTCTGAATCGTCACCTCAAAGTTACCTGAAAATGCTTCATCCTCTTCAATAATCTCACGTGAAGGGGTAAGAGCGAGTATTGTTCCAATCCGTTCAAGATTATTCAAAAAAAGCATTGCACGTAAATTTTTTGAGTCGCAGGAATCTGATAAAACAAGATTAAGCGTATATTCACCCGTCTCTGAAAGAATATGAGTGTCTTCGGGAATGTCTATAGCATCATGTTTTTCTATGGAGACAGATGCAATATCTGATGTGCCGGTTATCATTGCGATTGCTTCATCCCCGGCATCAGAAACCAGAACAATGTGTATTACACCATCAAATGTCTCATCATCTTCGATCGTTTCGCGAGAAGGTGAAAGAGAAATAATCGTTCCTACACTCTCGATATTTTGCAGGACTACCATTGCTCTCAAATTCTTTGAATCACAGGTATCAGATAATTTTATATGAACAAGATAGTGTCGTGATCCTGATGTGGGTTTCTCAGCAGATGGCTCATAATCTTGTACCGTCTGAACAGGAGCTGCAGATGAAACTGAAATTTTTAATTCGGTTTCACCGGTCAGCCATTTCTTCAGTGAAGCAACCCGTCCCTCAAGATCAATGAGATTTCCATCTCCTCCTTCTTCAATATCATCAATCATTATCTCAATGTCATCAACCCCGGCCAGGAGATCATCAATTAATTGTTGTGAGACAGTTAGTGTGCTATTTCGAATCTGTGAAAAAACATCCTCAAGGGCATGACATACCTCTTCCATGGTACTATATCCCATGGACGCTGACATTCCCTTGAGTGAATGAGCGGATCGAAAAATATTATCTATGGCAGCATCTTCAGATCCCTGTTCAAGAATTAACAGATTCTGAACGATACTCTCATGGTTTTCGCGTGATTCTGCAACAAACAGGTGACGATAACTCTCCATCTCACTCATAATATCACTTTGCTATTGAACAGACTGCTTCTGTTAGTCGTGTAGCAATTACACGTAATGGAAGTACTTCATCGACACTATTTGTGTCGAGCGCTGACCGTGCCATGCCATACACAAGACAGTCTTCCTGCCTGCATACAAATGTTGTTCCACCCTTCTCTTTTACTGCCCGTGTACCCTCACCTCCATCCCTTCCCATACCTGAGAGGATAACAGATACAGCACGATTTCCAAATATCTCTGCCGCAGAAGTAAACGTTTTATCTACTGCCGGACGGACATTATGAATTTGTGGTGCAGTCGTGTGAATAATCTTTCCTGCCTTTCTCCCTGCTGGATCCATATAGGAAGAGACAATGGTATGATACCCTGCTTTCGAGATGAAAACCTGACCTTGGAGGAGCACATCTCCATTTGTGGTCTCTTTTATCGCCAGAGGGGATATCTTATTTAGCCGGGCAGCGAGTGCAGCAGTAAACCCTCCTGTTGGCATATGCTGAGTTACAATAACAGCAGCCCTGAGATCCTGTGGGAGATTTGAGACAATAATATCAAGCATAGGTGGCCCCCCAGCAGATGATCCGATTAAGACAATAACATCTGCAATTTTATCTAATGGTTGTGCTTTTTTTTTAATCGTGGGAATAGAAATTAAATTTTTAATCTTCAGACAGATCTCACCGCCAGCCTCCCTGACATTACTAATCCCCTTGGGTTTAAGCATGAAATCATCAGCACCGAGAAAAAGCGCTTTTTCTGTTGCTTTTGCACCTTCAGAGGTCAGGGAACTGAGCATCATCGTCTTTGGAAATGTCGGGAATTCTTTTCTGTGCTCTAAAACCTCAAGACCTGACATCTTTGGCATCTCAATATCGAGTGTTATCACATCAGGTTTAAGATCACGGATCTTTGCGAGAGCTTCCACTCCATCAGAAGCGGTTCCAATGACCTTAATATCAGGATCGCTGGCAAGCATATCACTGACAATTGTCCTGATAAATATTGAGTCGTCAATGATGAGGACTTTTATCATTCTCAGGCACCAAGAACATTTCCAATCTCTTCAAGGACCTTTGGTGCCTGAAAGGGCTTTACAATATACCCCCTTGCTCCACTTTTTATCGCAAGTTTAACCATCTGTTCCTGTCCGACTGCTGTGCACATAATGACTTTTGCATTTGTATCAAGGCTTTTTATTGCCTTTAAAGCCTCAATGCCATTCATTTTCGGCATTACGACGTCCATAGTCACCAGATCAGGTTTCAATTCCTTATATTTCTCTACACCTACATCCCCATCTTCCGCTTCACCCACGATATCGTGTCCTCCGGAAGAAAGAATGTTCTTTAAAAGAGTCCGCATAAATAATGTATCATCAACAATGAGAATTCTGCCCATAGATGAATATCCTCCTGTAATTATCTTACATTTTCTCTAGTTATTGGTTTGTATCGGTTATGCCGGTGGCCTAAGCGCTTCTGTTATGTATCGTACACCTTTTGGTGTCAGTTGGACCTCCTTTCGAATCATAACAACCTCAACAAGTTTCAGTCTTAATAATGTCTCATAAATCTCATCAAGTTCTTTCTGAGATATATTGAGCATATTTTCTATTGCATGAGTATCCATACCACTGTATACGAGCATTGCAACCTGAGCTGACTGTGCATCAAGCTGATCCAGTTCAGCTCCTTTCATGTCCTTGTCTTTGGTAGCATCCCGCAAAAAACTATACAGAACCTGTAATGTTGAGAGGGGACAGAGAATAAAACTGGTTACCACATCATTATCTTCAAGATAATCAATCTTGACCACATCAAGTTTTTTCTTCTGCAATTCCCGTTTTGTCAGCTCAAGACTGGTAACTTCATCAAGAAGCACACAGATCTGTTTATCCTGACTGATAAACCAGATACCGGTTTTTAAGACTGCAATGGCCCCTTTTTCCCATTTTGCATCAGTCACCAACACGCCACCCCGGATAGCAGGAGACATAAAATGCGCCATCAGACGGTATGCATTGCAGGACATAATGATCCTTTTTTTCAGGACCACAAGGACTTTCTCAACTGATGCGATTTTATACTGATTCTCAGATTTGGCTTCCCCACTTGCTGTTATGATAAGAACTGTTTTGTGCTGCTGAAGGTCAATGATAGAACGGTACAGGATATCCTGATTGTATGGCTCACGAAGAGTGATACCATTCTGTGTAACATCTATCTTTGAGGTGATCCATGACCCGTTTTTCTCAATCTTGACTGGAACCTCAGTCATACATGCCCCTGTCCCATTGTATACCTATCATCTCTTTTTAATCTTTTTAGTAATTATATTTATTATATCCAGCAGTTCATCCTGAATCTGTTCAGCTGATACATCAATATCTTTCAGATCGCGAAGAAGGCAGTTGTCATCTTGCTCTTTCAGCTCATTGATATCTGCTTTGAGCGACGCAATGAGATCATCATCATCACCACCGCCACCAAGTCCACCTAGTTCATACTGTTCTTCCTCACCCTCATCTTCTTCATTATAACCATAGGGAGAATCATCTCCTGACGAGTAGGATGAGATATCAGTTATACTGAGAGAATCACCCCCGTCCATATTTGCAAGAATGTCAGATCCACTATCTGAACCGGTATCGAGTGCACTGCTATAAATGGAATCCAGATCATCATCACCGACTGCATTCCTGTCAATGATGATATCATCATCTTCCTCTGAAGTGGAAATGTCAAGTTTTTCCATATCACTTGTTTCTTCCATCACACTGCCACCTGCAAAAGGAGTTCTGATATTTCCAAAATCGTCTTCAGGATTCATATCATTCAGCTCTGAATCGAGATCCATATCAATATCAAAATCATCCAGAAGATCATCATCAATATCCATCTCTTTCTTCTTACTCATAGATTTCTGAGGATCTGAACTGTCAGATCTTTCATTTTCTGGAGTCAAAGAATCAGCACTATCATCTTTCTGCTTTTTCCCACTCTTTCCATCATTCTTCTTCGATGTAAGTGATTCTTTGGAGAATGAAGATAAAACACTACCCTTGTCTTTCTTTTTACCAGTCGGCTTTCCTGATAATTTTAGATTCGAAAACCGGCTGAAAAGAGAGACTCCTCCAGGTACTTTAGATTTTTTAGGTTCTTTCTTTGGTTTCTGCTTCTTAATTTTTGGTTTACGATTTTTAAGCAGGTACCGCATTTCACTAATTACATCACCCAAAAGGATTGCCCCTGTAATTACTAACAAAATACATGCTAATGCAATGAGAGCAAAAATCAGGTAGATAACTGGGATATCAAACAGTAAGAGGACAGACCCACCAATTACTATCACAATAAACAGGATAAATCTTCTTGTGGAATCTGTCAATTTTACCATCAGTTACACTCCTTCAAATGCAGGTATCTGGAAAAATAACGCAATTAAAATTGGCGCGATAATGTAAATAATACCAGTAACTGCAGTGATGAGACTGGCAAAGAAATACAGCAGATATCTGTCACCACCCATTACAATTTTACCTGCCAAGGTATTTGATACCACAAGTATGGTGATAATTATCGTAACATATCTGCCAATAACCGCTTCATCAAAATTTGCAAATACAAATAACGAACCCGCTAAAGAACCACCAACTGATGTTCCAGTTCCCGATAGAGCGGCACTTGATTCCCCGAGAGAACTCATAACCTGTGTGACTGCTCTGCTCATCGTGATAAGAATATGATATAAAAACAGAAATATTGCAACCATCATCGTATGCATCGGAACAAGGAGCGTAATGAAACCCATGGAAACATTCTGACGATGGTCACTTAAGAGCACCTGATCAAGCATGGAGGATCCGACAACCTGCCCTACCTTATCTGCTGCTCCTCCCAGTGTAAGTGCATCCCGATAAATGTTGAGATATTTATAGATGAGAAAACTACCGCTGTCACTAACAAAACGAATCCAGGTCTGATTTTCATTAAGGCCCAGGTTTAGTTTGGTATACACTGCACTAATAAGTGGTTCGAGGGTAACAAGCGATTTTTTATCAATTTCATCAATAGCTCGTACCATCGTGCCCCCTTTTCCCCCCTGAATAGATCCCAGACCCCTGATAAATGTGGGAAACTCTGCATCCCGCTGGGTAATATTGTTATGATCAATAAACCCAATAATTCCGATTGGAAAGAGAAGCATCCCAATAAGGAGTAGAATCAATCCATAATTTAGTCCCAGAAAAAGTAACAAAATTACTATGATAATGAGGACGGGAACAATTCGCCGTTCTATCCTGTGAATCATATTCTGCTCAGGTGACCCTTCAGAGAGACCATGGGTCTTTGGATCTGCAGGCACTGCATTGAACATCATAACGATTCCAAAGACCGAAATGGTCCCTATTAGAAGATATGAGATAGAGAGCGTGGCATTGACATCATCAGGTGCAAAAATGGCTACCGAGACCATAATGATGATACCAACAAGAGCACCTGCAAAGAGTAATGAGATATAGCCATCACCCCACTTCTTGAGCATCTCAATGCCCTGTTCATAGTAACTACGATACACATTTCGGGTAGTCTCGAGTTCTCCTACAATATAATCAGCATCAGGAACGCCGGATTCCATTGAATTCGCATAGCGGTTAAGCATAGAAAAAAGCAATTTATTCTGCACTTTTTTCGAGACCATCACCAGTGCTTCAACATAACTATACCCCCAGCGTTTAACAAAGAGATCAACTTTGAGGATATACTTTGTTGAGACATATTCCCGGCGTGCTCCGGTATAAGCAAAAATTTCGGGTCTGGTTGCCTGTGCTGTGATGATGGCTGCCATATAGGTCAGCATAAATAAAAGGTCAGACCCCATCCGTTTGTCTTCTATGACAAATTTATACAGACGGTCTTTAATGGCTTTCCCGGTCCCCTCAAACGGGAGCTTTCCCTGATCCGACCTGAGTTTGTCCAGAAATCCACCTTCTGCCATACCTGTCACCTGGGTCAGTTACGCCTCAATGTCCAGTAGTCCCTGCTTTTTCACTTTGGTCATCATATGAAACAATTCCATAAAATCTGTATAACCGGCTTTATGTAATCGTTCCAGAATTTTTGCCCTCTTTTCCACTTCCATATAAATTTGTGCCCGTTTATGTTCAGGCATCCCGAGCATGGTTGCAATCTTTGACTCAAGAAGATAACTAGATCCTTTTCCCACAAATTCATGCGTGTCAGTGACCGGATCCCAGGTGAATACCTCTACAAATGAAAAACCACCACTTTCAGGATCAAATCCTACGAGTTCACTGACATTTAGCATCCTTCTGACCGTACTTCCATCAGGTCGTCTTACTGCACTCTGGATTACCACCAGGTTCAGGTTATCAATAAAGGTCTTGGGGATGAGAATTGGATCACCAGTCAGACGCTGAATGAGCTTCTCAACGGTGGATGCGTGAAATGTACTCATTACCGGGTGACCCGTCTGCATGGCACCAAATGCCACCGCTCCCTCAACTCCACGAATCTCACCGACCATTATCATATTGGGACGCTGACGAAGTGCAGCACGCAATAGATCAAACATCGTAACATCTCCCCCTTCTCCTTCTCCTTTTCCTTTCCCTTTTGAGACTTCCTGTGTCCAGTTACGATGGGGAATAATAAGTTCGGGTGTATCTTCAATACTTACAATCTTACTTTCCGGGGGAATGAATGTGGTAAATGCATTCAGGCTGGTCGTTTTACCGCTTGCGGTCTCCCCACTCATAAAGAGAGACATACCATTCTCAATACAGATCCAGATATAAGCTGCAAGCTGATAACTGCAGGTTTTAAACTCAACCAGTTTTGTGATGCTGATGACATCATCCATGGCTTTTCGTATGGAGAAGTTGCTCCCACGCCGACTGATATCAGAGCTGTACACAATATTGATACGGGAACCATCAGGCAGTGTAGCATCAACAATAGGATTTCGATACGTGATAGGACGACGGGCTTTTTCTGCAAGCTTAATGCAGAAATCATCAAGATCTTTTTCATTGTCAAATCCAACAACCGATTTAAGACCTTTAAAAATTTTATGTTCAATAAAAAAAGGGCCAACACCATCACAGGTGATATCCTCAATGAAGATATCTTTAATAAAAGGAAAAAGAACACCTACATCAACTTTATCCCGTATCATCTGGTACTCAATCGCCGTATATTCCTGTGGTGTTACAATAACACGCCCATCAGAAAGATGTGGTACATCAAAAAAGACATGTTCTTCTTCAGCTGAAGTCGAAGAACCGATATCTGATGTCATAAAATCTTTGATTTTATCTTTTGTTGTTTTTGGCCCCTGAATTTTAAGAAGAGAAGGATCTATTGCCTCCCCACGAGCCTGTACATACGTAACCTGTTTGAGCAGGTTTTTTAAGACACGTTTTCTATCCTCTGCAGTTTCAGGATCTTCCTCAAGTGCATCAAGCAGATCAACGAGTTTATATTCAATTGCAGGAAGCAATCTGCCTACATTATGAAGAAATGAAGGTTCTATTGGGATGTAATAATTACGAACATCATTGGGATCAAAGAATATATGAATAAATATCGGAGGCTCAGCAGGATAGATGAGATTTGGATCCTTCATTGTTCTCATCTCACGCTTAAGTTCTGAGAAGAAGAGAGGAATGCCATATTCATCGACAGGAAAGATGTGGAGGTATTCTAACAGGTGAGGATAATTTCTGACATACTCCTTTGCATTCAACGGAAGCATCCGGTAGAGCGCACAGGTCTCGATGTTCTCGATACATTCCTCTACATCATGGCTCTCTGCCTCCTGGAACGGAACTGTTCCCTGAATTGTTAGCTTTCCCATTAGACTTTAGCCACCGATATTGGAATGATCTTCATTCCATATCCGGGATGAACCTCAAAACTGACAAGGTTCCCGGTTGTCTTTCGTGCACCACGAACCTTCACCACTTCCATCACCATCACGTACTTTTCTCCCATGAGTTTTCTCCTCATCAGCAGATGTGCATCACAGATGGATCTCACCCGTGTCAGAACATCATCTGAAAATGCGTAACTATGCATCGTGATAAGAATGGTCTTTCCATGATCACACACATTCTTTGCCTGGGTGAGGAAATTTAAAATCGCTTCGTTACTAGTATATTCAGTAAAGATGGTGAGTGAGTCAATAATTGCGACATCAGCGTTTGAGAACTTGACATGACCGATAATACGCTCAAGGATGTCATTCATGGATTCCTGCGTCCATTTAAATTCTACCAGGTGGCAGTGAAAGAGCCTGATATATCCCCATGCAAAAAAGTCAGATATATCCAGACTCATTGACTCCATCTGGGTCAGAAAACTCTTTGTCGTTAGTTCAGTAGAGAAGAGATCTATTCTCAGGTTGGCGTGCATCGTTCCCCAGATAATCTGCTGGGTTAAGACACTCTTCCCGGTGTCGTTCTCTCCTTCTATGAGCGTGAGGGAACCAAGAGGCAGCCCGTCGGCTATTTTTTTATCAATTTCAGGATTGCCGGTTGTCAGGATGTGTGATTCTTCCTCACCAAGCAGGAGAGAAATGTCTGCCTGGGATGACTCTGACTGGAGATCTAGTTCTGCCATAGTGGTTTCTCAAATTGCGTTATCATATAATTCAGAGATTATTAAGAGAATATTCAGAGATTATTCAGGATATGTTGATGCTGATATGCCATTAGGAGTTGTTACCTGTGCCCATGTAGGCAATGCACCCAGATTCTCTAATTTTATCGTGAGCGATTCACCGGGATCCCAGAACCCCGGGTTGATGATATCTGTATTTAGGGGGCGGGAGACTATATAGTTATCACTTGAATATCGTATCATATCTGAATCTGTATCAAAATAAACAAACAGATCAATCTCATCCATTTCAGAGATCACCTGATTTCCAATGTTTTCCACAGATAAAGTAAGATTCCATTCCGGATTAGGATACGCTACTGTCGATCCTGTGATAGTAATACCTGTCCCGAGAATTTCTGACTGAATAGAACTCATCTCCTTTTGCGCTCCGATTACTGTTTCAGAAGTGACAAGTATCCCAGTTACCACTACATACCCTGCAAACAGTATCATGATTAATCCAATTGCACTGGTTATGAGTGATGAGACCATACCTATCAGGACTTCGTAAAGGTTATCGTTCTTCTGACACTATTTGGAAGGACAAATGAGAAGAGAACGGTCGTCTGTCCATCAGGATTATTAAGATAGGAGCTGCTGATATCCAGTCTGACCGTCTCTCCAATATTCCATGTATTATCACTTCCGGCAATTGTATACATAAAGGATTCTAGGGGTAAAGTACCATCATACGCAAGATTTGTAATACTTGATTCACTGCCGACAAATACATCTGATTTTTCAATCTCATAACCGGATATCGCATTGGCACCAGTATTCTTTAGCCATACCTGAGCAGTAGTACTACCTCCCACCGAAAACGTATTTACTATCGCAAAATCGGTCCGAATCTGATCATCAGCGTTATGTGCAACCGTCCCGAATGTCTGGCCGGTAGTAAAGATGATGGGGAATATGGCACTTAACAGTACTGATGCTGCTACCACTGCCCCAATGAGAAAGATAGCACTGCTAATTGCCTCACTTGACATAATGTCCCGTCTTATTCATCTAAGTCTGATGGAATATACTCAAAATCATCAATGTCTTCTTCTGCCAGGTTATCAAAGGCAGAGGCTTCTCCTGATGAGGCAGGTTCAACCCGTTTTTCGATGAGGACATCAATCATATCCCGGTCAAGTGTTGAGTCCTGTGGCTGAAGAATCCGGTTTAACTCATACAATGCAAGAACAAACTCATCTGCCTTTATCTCGTGAACTTCGCCGATAGAAGGAGACATGAGGCGTGAGATATCTTTGACCTGTTTGCAGGCCTCTTCACTGATATGCCCCATCTCTTTATAGGATTCAAGCATGAGATCAACCCGGTCATGACCATATTTCCGAACATTTTGTGTTGTCCACTCAAACAGACTATATACTTTCTGAATTTTTACTTTTTCCCGTGGCTTTTTTGGTTTAGCTGGTTCTGCAGGACGCGTTTGAGGTGCTGAAAATATCTGGTTTCGCAGTGACTCAAGCAGACCCTTCTCTGCAGCGAGAGAAGACAGTGATGATGACAGATCTGATCCCGATCCACCTGATATGGGGACGGGAGCTACCTGTTCTATCGGCATTTTTGAGGTCGTTGCATCATCCTCTTCAATCATACTGGTATCCTCCTCTTCTTCCTCATCATAATCATCGATATATGCATCCATTGGCGCTGGTATCCCCGCCTGATGGCCCCCTACCATCTCAACCGGTTGCCCCTTTAATGCCTGGACTAAGGGATTTTCAGCATCGTTCATCCGCTCGCGGATGTCAATAAGCAGGCGTTTGATAGAGGTTTTTAACAGCTCAACTTCATCCTTTAATTTAAGAAGCTGAATCTCAGGATCCTCTGCAGAGGCTGATGAGATAATGCTGTCGACCTGCGCCTGGTTGACGGCCATAGTAATTACTGATTAGTTCCAAAACTAATAAGGTTTATCTTATAGACTATCTGGTTCTGTATCCTGTCAATACAAGACATATGGAGTACTTCACCACTTCTATATCCTATATCCATTTTCCATACCATTTTTTTAATGACATTATTAGAATTATAGTTTAGAGAAAATAGTTCACTTTTTTTGATTATGGTATTTCACAAGGACTCGCGATAAGAAATCTTTAATCAACGTAATAAAATTTTGTATCTCTGAATAAAACCCTGAAACACACCTATAATATACAAAAAGGAATTTAATTTGATAGTTATTGCTTAATTGATATGTGGATTACTGATTTCTATGAGACAATTTTTAAACTGTTAAATAGATTCTTGGGAAAAATAGCCCCTGCAATTCATTATTAAAAAACATGTTTGACCGAGTATCATTACCTGTTGTCCTCTTATTTGGATACTCTTTTTAGGTTTAAAAAATAATAATGACGTTAAATACAGTTTTCTGCTTATGTATAAATCGTATACCGTCGCGGTCGTCATCCCGGCATACAAAGAAGAGTTACTCATTGGTTCAACCCTGACATCAATTTCGGATTTTGTGGACCGCATCTATGCAGTTAACGATGCATCTCCAGATAAAACCGGAGACCTTATTGAATACTACGCATCTCTTGATGACAGAATTATTACAGTTCATCATCAGGAAAACCAGGGTGTTGGTGGAGCAATTATTTCAGGATATAAACTGGCACTTGCTGATGGAATGGATGTTGTTGCAGTGATGGCCGGGGATAACCAGATGGATCCCGCATTTCTTCCTGAACTTCTTAACCCGGTCATCTCACAACAGTATGATTATGCTGTTGGAAACCGCCTGGTAAATGAAAAATTCCGAAAGGGTATGTCTAAGTGGCGGTTTGTCGGAAACTCTATTCTTACACTACTTACAAAAGTTGCATCAGGGTACTGGCAGTTGATGGATCCCCAAAATGGATATACCGTAATCAGCAGGCGGGCTCTTGAGACGATATCTCTCGATGCTATCTATCCCCGGTACGGATACTGTAATGATCTTCTCGTCTGGCTGAATACATATGGATTCCGAGTGAAAAATGTTCCTCATCCGGCACGATATGGTTCCGAAAGGTCAAAAATTAAGTACTCAACGTATATTGTTGGCTTATCCTGGTTACTGGTGAATGCATTCCTCTGGCGGATGAAGACCAAGTATGTGATTTTATCATTTCATCCGTTAGTGTTTTTTTACTGTGCCGGGACATTTTTCCTCTTTTTAAGCCTTCTTTTTTGTTTATATGCGCTTTGGTTTAAATTTGTAGAAGATAATCCCATATTTATTCCGGCTGTGGTATCAGTTATTGTATTTGGGATTGGAGTACAGTTTATTCTCTCGGCCATGATGTTTGATATGCAGGAAGAGAATAAAGGAAGCTGGTATTGATAGTTTTTATTTCATTTTAGCATTCATTCGCATTTTCCACCTCGCAATGAAACGAATTTGTTAGGCTAAGAAAAATGTGCATTATTTTAAATATTTACAATAAGTATAATGACACATGTCTCTTTCGAAAAGGATTCCCGTTACAGAAAACGTATGGAAAGAATTATCTGATCTGAAATCTGCAGGCCAGACCTATGATGAACTTCTTACCGATCTGATCGAATTAAAGAAAAAAAGAAGACTACTTGATGACATTCAAGAATCAATACAGGAAGATGACTTTGTCTCAATTTCGGAGATTAAAATGTGAATTTTAGTGTGGTTATCAAAAAGAAGTTGGTCATCGAGATCAATGAATTACCACCGAAAACCCGGAGAATTATTTTTGAATCACTTCAGAAGTTAGAAAGAAATCCATGGCCGGGAGTGATGGGAAATAAAGAAAGACTTCAATTAGATGAGGGAAATGAAGTGTATCGACTTCATATTGGAAGAAATTATACTGTTTTTTATACGATACATAAAGAGGATGCTATAGTTAAGATTCACAATATTATGACAATAGGTCAGGCTCATAAAAGATATGGACGGTTGTAACATATCTCTACGAATACAAATACCTTACTCGTAATCTGTGTGATAGGTTGATATTTCCTTATTTCTTATATTACTTGCATGAATATCAGGATTTTTTATGATGGTGCAAATCTTGGTACTATCAGCTCGTTACTTCAGGAAAAGAAGATCCAGGGGGTAACAACAAACCCTTCACTTATGCGCAAGGAAGGGATCACTACGTACGAATCGTACGCAAAAGAGGTTATCAAAACCTGTGGTATTATTCCGGTATCTTTTGAAGTATGTGCTGATACTCCGGACGAAATTATCAGGCAGGCCCGAATTATCGCAACCTGGGGAGATGCAGTATATGTAAAGATCCCTATCATCAGAACAGATGGATCAGTCAATGCAGATATCATCCATATGCTTTCTTGTGAAGGAGTCAGGGTCAATGTGACTGCCATAATGACTGTTGAGCAGGTGAAGGTTGCAATCGATTCAGTTCATAAAGACACGAAATCAATAATTTCAATCTTTTCAGGTAGAATTGCTGATACCGGGAGGGACCCTGTCCCAACAATAGAACAGGCTGTAACATGGGCACAAGACCATCAGAACACTCAAATCCTCTGGGCAAGTACAAGAGAGATATATAATATCATCCAGGCAGAAATGTGTAGCTGCCATATAATCACCGTGCCACCAGATATCCTGAAAAAAATTCCATTACTTGGAAAAGCACTTGATGAGGTAACCCTTGATACGGTAAAAACATTTTATCAGGATGCACAGGAGAGCGGGTTATTCTGTTGAGAAAAAATAGCAGTTTCCAAAATCCATTTTTGCGATATGTTATCCTAGATCGTGATGGAACAATTATTGAGAACCATCCCTATCTTTCAGATCCAGAAAAAATTACATTTCTTCCGGGAGCTCTCGAGGGGTTGAAAAGACTTCAGAAGGCTGGTTTTAACATGATTATTATCTCCAATCAATCAGGGATAGGAAGAGGGCTGATTACTGAAGAACAACTTGACCAGATTCATTCGCGATTAACGAATCTCCTCATGGATGAAGGTGTGACTATCAGGGGGATCTATTACTGTCCCCATCACCCTGATGATAATTGTCTCTGCAGAAAACCGGGATTGAAATTGATGCAGACAGCAGCCTGTGATTTTCAGTTTGATCCCCATGAGTCCTATATGGTAGGAGACTCCTCCGTAGATATCGAATTTGGAAAGAAAGCCGGATCTTATACAATTCTTGTCAGGACCGGGAATGGCAGGGAGACTGAATTAACATGTGTAACTAAACCTGATAGTATCGTGGATACTCTTGCAGATGCTGCGATCGTAATTGAGAGACTCAGTAATGAGGGGGCTTAATGTTATACGAGACCATCCAATGACGGATTTGTCATGAAGAACCTTGGTCCAGAGGTACCTGATAAACCTATTTCTGGATCAGGCTCTTTGAGACCTGCCAGCATTTCGTAATGCACTATAATAATTCGCAATACACACCTATCAGGGGGAAGATTATTGTCACAAAATGAATTAATAAGATGTCCCAGTTGTCATTCAACAGAGGTCATTCCCATTGTCTATGGGTGCTCTGAACCTCTGCCAGATCCTGATTTGGATGATAAGAGAATATTTCTTAAAGAGGCATGTCAGGGATTTGATGATCCTGAGTGGCACTGCAAGGCATGTGGTCATCAATGGTGGGGAAAGGGAATCGCACCTGATAAAACGAAAGAGAGACAGTAAAAGACAGGCAAACAGTCAAAAATAGCACACATAGGTCCCGGGTTCAAATAAAAAGAGTGCTCTTTAGTGGCTCTCTCGATTTTTCAAGTGATGTGGAATCTTCATATTCGAATTCATTCGTTTGATAATTGAACCTATGTGACCGCAGAGTGTTGAAGTTGGGACTCCGCATGTGAGGAAATTGTGTAAAGTTATTTTTACATCCAATAAATACTATGTGGACTGTATAGCAGTTAATCTCATGAAATCTTGAAAATAATTCCCCGATTTAGGTCAAATGCGGAGTCCCAATTGAAGTACACAGAATATCTGAAACCGGTTCCACTCTCTGCGTCTTCTGCAGTCTGAATTCTTAAAGTAATTTAAAAATGACAATAAAAAAGTCAGAATATCATTTAATGTAACCCTGCCTGAACATGATGGTATCGTATCACTTGTTTTTCAGAGAAAGCCATAAAATTCACGTTAAAAATGAGAATTATTCCTCATCCTTTGTCCGGTAATAATATTCCCCTGCACTCTTCTGTTCCCGATCTAGATACGAGTCAGGTTTATTGATTCTGGGTCTGCCACTGATATCCCGTCGGAAGGTAACTCCTAATTGTGAAAGAAATGCATTCATTCCTTCCCTCATCGGATAGGGACCTGTTGCGGTCCCACGAATACCTGGTTCTCCATCAAAGACGAGCAGCCGTTCACTAATCATATCGATGAGATAAATATCATGATCAATAACAAGAATCGCAGCCTGTTTCCCTTCCACATGATGCCGGAAGATTCGTGTCATCTTCATCCGCTGTTCAACATCCAGATGGGCACTCGGTTCATCGAGGATATAGAGATCTGCCTGTTGCGAGAGACATCCGGCAATTGCAACCCGTTGAAGTTCTCCTCCTGATAGCGTATTCAGCGGGGACTGAAGGATGGGAGGAAGTGAAAGCGGCTCTACTATTTCATGCTGGTAATACGCTGAATCAAAAGCCCTCGTTATCTGGCGCAGGTAAAACTCCACTGTATCAGAACTATCACCCTTTATATACTGAGGTTTGTATGCAATCCTGACAGATGTCTCCATCGATCCTGAATCTGGTTTCTCTACACCGGCAATGAGTTTTGCAAGAGTAGACTTACCAATACCATTCGCACCAACAATGCCGACCACTTCTCCCGCAAGGACTTCCCCACCAGTAACCTCTAACGAGAAACGGTCATATGCCTTTTTCATATATGGTAACTCAAAGAGAACTTCCCGGTTTGCACTATCATCATGGGCACGTTTCTCAAAAGTAACCTGATAATCACGGAATCTGACGTTTTCTTCAGGTAAAAAGCCTTCAAGATACTGGTTGATACCAACCCGGACCCCTTTCGGCCGGGTAATAACACCAAAGACAGCGGGTTTACCGTAAGCTATGTGAACCGTATCTGCCAGCATATCTAAAATCGCCAGATCATGTTCCACAATGATGCAGGGACGTTGGAGCGCTAATGTTCTGATTACCTCTGCAGCTGCAATACGCTGATAAATATCCAGAAACGGAGTTATCTCATCAAGGAAATAGAAGTCTGCATCCCGTGAAAGCGTTGCTGCAAGCGCAACCCGCTGGAGTTCCCCTCCAGATAAGGTAGTGATATCCTGGTCAAGGATGGGAGAGAGGGAAAGCGCAGCAATATAGTCCTGAAGCATACCCCGTTCATCAGTGGTCGTAAGAAGCCCCCTGACCGTTCCGGTAAACACCTTTGGTATAAAATCTATGTATTGCGGTTTTACCGATACCTTCACCTTTCCCTGCGAGAGCGTCTGGAGGTAGTCAAAGAGTTCTGTACCAGTGTATTTCTTTAGGATAGCACTCCATCCGGCAACTTCATCAAATATACCCAGATTGGGCGTTATCTGACCAGATAATATCTGAACTGATGTAGTCTTTCCAATCCCGTTTGGCCCGAGGATTCCGGTTACTTTACCGGTTACCGGAATCGGAAGACCATACAGAGCAAAACTGTTTGGCCCATACCGGTGCGTGGGATACTCTAGTTCTTCTGGAAGAAGTATGATATCAATCGCATTAAATGGACATTTTTTGACGCAGATACCACAACCTACACACATCTCTTCTGATATTACCGCTTTTTTATTCTCATCCAGAGATACTGTCTCGTCTCCGGTCCTGACACGCGGACAAAATAGAATACACTCCTTTCCACACTTTCGTGAGTTACAGAGGTCCTGATGAACAATTGCTATCCTCATGACATCACATAACGCTGCTGCCAGACAAGAGAAATGTCCAGCTAACAAACCAGAAGGCAAATGTCATAAATCCCTGATAAAACCAGTCTTTTTTCCCAAGAGTCGTGATATCTACCCTCATTACCATGAAAATATGCTTTTGTAGTACTATTGCCGCAAGCATTATAAAGAACGCAAGATAGATGTGCGAATCTGATGCGTATTGTCCTGTTGAGATACCTTGTGTAAGATAACTCACAATTCCTGCACCAGCTCCAGCAAAACAGGCAACCAATGTCCGTTTAACTCTCCTTGTATACTCTTCTATCCGTTTTTCTTCTTTCGTGTTTTGCGTTATTTCAATACTCTCTACAGAGTCTGAAATGCTATTTTCATCAGACATTATGGCACCAGCTTTCTAGTAATTATACATATGTATTTATCTATCTTGGGTTCGGTAGTCTGTTTTTCACATCATCCACAAAAAGTGCAATGGTGTTTCGTTCCTGATGTAGATACAGGTACTACAAGGGCTCTCAATGTTATAGCAGACACCAGTCATTTTAGGAGAGGAGACAGATAGTATACACAATGGCTACCATAAAGGGCATGAGCAGCCTTGATCTCGTTGCTGCAATACATGAATGTGCAGAACTGCTCCCCCTCTGGGTGCATAAAATCTATCAGCTCGAGAACCGTTCGGTGGTAATCAGACTGAATGCACAGGAGAAGAAAAAATTCACTCTGATGATTGAACCGGGACGACGTGTTCACCTGATCCCGTCCATGCCGGATGCGCCTGTGTTTCCCCCTTCTTTTGCGATGCTTCTCAGAAAATACCTGCATGGCGGTAAAGTTATTGGAATTACCCACATTGGTCTTCAGCGAATCGTGGTACTATCAGTGAAGAAGGCTGATGGTATCTATCACCTGATATCAGAGATATTTGATGATGGCAATATCATCCTGACTAATGAGGCCTATACTATCATTCAGCCCTTACGTCAGATGCGATTTCGGGAGCGGACAATCGTCCCTGGTGAAGTATATCGTTTCCCGGAACCTGATATCAGCGAAGCCACTATTGAGTCATGTACTGCGATGCTTACCGCATCAGATCTGGATATCGTTCGGTTTCTGGCTGTTACCTGTTTCCTTGGAGGGACATATGCAGAATATCTCTGTCAGGAACTCGGGTTTGAGAAGACGATGCCGGCATCAGTTGCAGACCCACAAAAAGTGTTACATGCGATTCATTCACTTATTGAAAAAGTCACATCAGCCAGTGATCCGGTCATCACCAAATCAGGGGCCCATCCCTTCCCCATGGGTGAAGAAATCGTTCAATCAGGGTTTGCAACCTTTAATGAAGCACTTGGATCCTATTTTCCTCATACAAAAAAGAAAGAGCAACAAAAAAGACCGTATATTTCGAGGGAAGATCGGATAAAAAATCAACAGGAAACTGCAATTCTTTCCTTTAAGAAGAAGATAGCAAAAAATGAAGAGATAGGTGAGAAGATATATGAGCACTACCTCTTTATCCAGAATATCATCACCACGCTTAAAGAAGCATCAAGAGAGAGATCATGGCAGGAGATCCAGAGTATACTGAGTACTTCAAAGGCAGGTCCTGCAGAGAAGATAATTAGGGTACTCCCGGCTGAAGCAGCAGTTGAGGTTGATATCGGTATGCCTGTCATTATTCGTGTCAATGAAAGTGTTGAAGAGAATTGTGGCAGATATTATGATCTTGCAAAGAAATATAAGCGGAAGATGAAGGGAGCATATGAGGCGATGGAGAAGGCAAAGCCGTTTCAGAAACGAAAGACTCCTTCTTACATCAGGCCTAAAAAACGCTGGTACCACCGGTTTCGCTGGTGTTTCACCTCAGATAATGTGCTTATGATCGGAGGAAGAGATGCCGGACAGAATGAAGAACTGGTCAAGCGGTACATGGAAGGTAATGACTACTTTGTGCATGCAGATGTTCACGGAGCCAGTGTCGTACTTCTCAAGGGAGAGACAGCCCACTGGGATGAAGTAGCCACATTCGCAGCTTCATACTCTGGCGCATGGCGTTCCGGACATTTTACTGCTGATGTGTATGCAGTCAGTCGTGAGCAGGTCTCAAAAACTGCAGAATCGGGAGAATATGTCTCACGAGGATCGTTTATCATACGGGGAGAGAGGAGATGGTTTATGAATACTCCACTTCAGGTTGCAATCGGGCTTGTTGAGCACCCTGAAACACAGGTAATAGGAGGCCCAAAGAATGCCATTATCAATAAGGCATCATTAGCAGTGCTTCTGCAACCTGGGATGTATGAACCAAATGATATCGCAAAAAAGATATTAAAACAAATTCGGGATGCACTTCCTAAAGAGAAACAAAATGCCTTAAAATTTGCTCTGAATGCAGAAACCATTGCCGCGTTTGTCCCGCCTGGTGGATCTGATATAATAGAACCATAAGTATCCATGAAAGCAGAGAATAAAGGTCTTGTGCGAGGGTATGGTGAAATATCACTCATTCCCTGGTCAATCGATGACCTCTGGCATCTTAACCACCTCATTACCGGGGGGAGTCTTGTGTATGCAACCACGTTTCGCAGTGTGGAGGCTGCAAATGATAAAATACGCCCTGAAAAGCTGGAAAAACGACCAGTAAGACTGGGGATACGTGTCGAACGGGTTGAGTTCCATGAATACAGCACACGACTACGGGTATTTGGAGTGATTGAGTCTGGTGTTGATATTAGTTCTCACCATACCCTCAACCTGGAACCAGGATTTGAGATATCAGTCATCAGAACATGGACTCCTTCTGATCTTGAACGAATTAACCGGGCAGTAGAAGGATCAGATAATCAGGAGATATCGATTCTTGCAATTGAGGAAGGAGAAGCAGAACTCTTTCGTCTTTTTCAGTTTGGTCCACGATCAGTATTTTCTATCACCCTTGGAAGCGGCAAAGGAGCGGATACAGATAACAGGGGTGAATTTTATACACGTGTGTTACAAGCTCTTGACCGGTTAAAGGGTCCGCTTATCATCGCCGGACCCGGATTTATTAAAGATGATCTGGCTGCAAAATACAAAAAAACATTTTTAGAGAGACAAGCCCCCATTCTCATCGAGACACGGCGCTCCGGGACTGGAGCTGTTCAGGAAGTTATTGGGCAGGGGACTCT
>Ga0265594_1000394_pt1 | contig 36498 bp, 38 predicted proteins | sample saktaG_11_FD_190147 | JGI IMG/M metagenome (GOLD analysis project Ga0265594, IMG submission 190147) | Saline water microbial communities from Sakinaw Lake, British Columbia, Canada - sak_2011_5_24_80m | ecosystem: Environmental > Aquatic > Non-marine Saline and Alkaline > Saline ... | reverse complement strand
CGTTCACCAGCATCGGCTTCGTCTCCACCATGTGCTCCTGAATGACCGCGCCACCGGGCAGCGCGTGGTTCAGCACTTCCATATAGTGGCTGATCGTGTCAGGAGTGACCTCCTTGCCCAGGCGCGCCTCTAACAGCCCGTGCGCGTCATCGAGACCCAGGATGATCCCGCGCTTCATATCATCCCAACACTGCTGCATTGCGGCGTTGTTGATCCAATCCTTTTTATACAGGCTGGTACGTATAGTTAGTCTGTGGGGAACGTGACCGCGACGCGAGCAATCGAGGCGAAAGAACGAGCGACCGAAGCCTTCGAAATGGACGCCAGAGCCTTTTCCGAGCTTAAAGAGGTGAAACCCACGATCGTCGGACGCGGGGAGAAGATCCGTGAGAACCGGGTACGGCTGTTACAGTTATACTGCCGCTGGAGCGGGCTGGGCCCGAGTGCTCTCATAGAGCGGGCGCGCGAAACGGGGGTGAAGAAGACCGAAATGAGCTTAAAAGAGTTTTATGACTGGCTCAGGACTGATTATGTCATACCCGAGAAAGGCGGCCGGCGAAAAGGTGAGAAAGGGCTGGCACCACGTTCTGTCGGTCGGGTCATCGAAGATATACGCGTCTTCTACAAAGAGAACGACATCCCTATCGGCAATTTACACTTACCCACGCCGCGGAAACAGAAAGAGAATTTCAGGAAGTTCCTCTCGGCTCAGGACGTCAGGCGCATGATCGATATCTGTGAGCGATTGCGGGACCGAGCGATCATGTTGTGCGCATTTCAGGGTGGACTGGCGATGAAAGAGCTCATCGCGCTGAACTACCGTGACGTGGCTGAGGGCTTAAAGAAGCGCGAGGTACCCTTGACTTTGCATCTTATGAGAGAGAAAGAGGGAATCGAATATTACACCTTCCTGGGTGAAGACGCGGTCGACACTCTGCGCTGTTATCTCAAGCTGCGGAAACGAGGGTCCCGCTATCTGGATCCCGAGGACCTGAAGAACGATTCCCCACTCTTCATCTCAGAATCAAACCGACGCAGGAAGGAACGCGTCAGGGCATACGAGAGCGGGATCAACAGAGCTATGCAAACGGTGGCGCTGAAGGCCGGCATGATCAACGAAGACGATCGCGGGAGAACCATCAACACGGCGGGTATTCATGCCTTACGCGCCTCCTTCTCCACGATCCTTCGCGATCAAGGCGTTCCACCCGACTATGTCGAGGAGATGCTCGGGCACCGGCTTCCCTACGATGGCGCGTACATGCGACCAACGGTGAATCGGCTCAAGGAGGCTTATAAAAAGGCCTCTCCCGCCCTGAGTATCAAACCGATCGTGAAGAAGACCCCGCCCAAAGAAGAGATTGACGAGCGCATCAAGGATTACCTGGCACGGGCAGGCATACCAAACCATATGGGCAGCGTTTATAAATGCCCTGTCTGTTCGCGCGACATCGATCAGAACTGGAACGTGTGCCCGCACTGTGGCTCTGACATCGGAATCACCAAATGCCCTAAATGTAATTCTTCGGCTTCAGCGTCCTGGAAGTTCTGTCCGTACTGCAAGACAAAATTGGACAACCAGAAATATCTCTACGAATGGGGGCATTAGAACTTATATACAAAGTGTTCATCTCAAGCGCAAGATATTTTTGGCACAATATTAAAATTTAAAGCCGCTAACTATAAACAGATAAACGAATGACCGAAGTTGCAGAGGCATGGGTGCAGGAATCCCTGGGGAAGATCCGCGGGCGATGGGGATTAGGGGAATCGATGTGGCGCATTTGGGGCTGCATCCTGTTCAAGTCGTGCCCTATCGCGCAGCGAGAGATCGAGTTGGGTACGGGCTATAGCAGAGGGACGGTACGGCTGAACCTGCAGAAATTGAAGATGGCGAATATGATTAAGGCGGTTAGTATGGGTGGCGAACCTTTTTATGTTGTGAGTACCTCTTTGACTGATGCCTTTGGCCATTTCTCGAAGCAGTTCTTTGAGGATAACATACAACCCATGCTCTCGGCACTGGCTGAGCACCTGGATACTGTCGAGGACCCAAAGGTGCAGAATACCTTCCGCGAGCTAATCGAGGAATGCAAGAAATTGCAGCTCCTCGTGCTTATCCAATCCAGGATCATTGAGCACATCAACACCAGCGCAATCGCTGCGGAAGACCTCAACGAAGCAGTGTAACGGGTGCAAACTGACGCACACGCTCGCCAGGGCAGCGTCAGACTCGTTGGGAGGCGCGTGCTCTCTCATCGTCCATTCGCAGATACTGTAAAAATTTTTCTAGAGTGGGTATGGGGAGCGCGACGTAGACGGCTTTTTTCTTCGCTTCTTCTCCCTGAAGCTCCGGGGGCTGAGCAGTCTCCCACTCCACCTTCAGATCCCTCTTCCCGTACCTGCGGGTCAAGTCTTTGAATTTCGCGAAGATCTTCTTCCCCATCGGGCAGAGCTGCAGCGTGGGCACCGGGCGAATCACCACGAAGGGGAACAGCTTACATGCTGCGGGTCGAAGCTCGTAAATGGTGCAGAGCCCCTCTTTTAGATACGGGCAGGGCGTCTTCAGGAAGTTGTCCAGCTCGGTGCTGTCCAGCTTCTCGAAGAGTGCATCGCCGTCCAGGCGGTAGAGCCGCTCGATATCTTCATCGTTCAGATGGATCGGCATCTCACTGCAGCAGGTACAGCACCGCTCACACGCGAAGTACTGCTGGATCGCCAGCGCGAGCTCCACAAAGCGCTCCTTGTCTCGCTCCATCACCGCCGCGTTCCGCGAGAGGGTGAACCAGAAGGTCTCATCGCCAACTAACTCCCGGAATCGCACCGTTTGCTCTCGTAATCGCTCTTCGTCCATGCTGCAGTCTGAAGTAAGCATGCGAGAAAAAATAAAACTATCTAGACGTAACCCCAGCTACGTACTGACCAGACCAGCTCCTTCAGGGCTTAATTAAACACCCTGTTGAGCCGCTCGATATGCGTCCACCCGCTTCAAACTCCACGCGGCATCGTCCAGCTCGCCTTGCTCCTTCCAGTACTCGTAATTCCTCTGCCATGCGTCCACGGGCACCTCATACCGCGAGATATCCTCGCCAGCGAGCGACATGATCTCCGCCGCATGCTCGTATGCGTCCGCGGCGCCGAAGAAGTTATCGCGCGTGAAGAAGAAGTTACCGATGGTTTCGTAGTGATTCCGGCAGGCGCCATAGTCCCCGGCCTTCTCATGCATCTGGCACGCGAGATGCATCAGGAAGACCCAGAGTGAAAGCTCACCCAGGCGCTCGGCGAGTGCAGCAGCCTTCTTAAACGATTCTGCCGCTTCTCGCCAGTTACTGAGCTTGTCGCAGAATCGCGCCACGTTAAAATAGCCGTACATGCACAAGAAGTAGCTTCCTTTTCGCTCCTTCAGATCTGCGTAGCGCTGCCACAGACCTAAAGCAACCTCGTCATTGCCATCCTTCTCCGCCTTACGCGCGTCACGTTCGTATGATCGCGCCTCCGCGTATGCATCCATCACGTCTTCTTCACCCTTCATGCCAACAATCACCCTATTAAATTATGAGTATCGTAATATAAATATTCTTTCAATTTGAATTTTACATACTATATCTGGTATTAGTGTTATTTTGAACACAGGAACGCAGGGCACTCATTGCACCGGTAACCCCCACCCTCGAAGCGCACAGTAGCATTACTCTCGTGTCGCGCTTTCCTCGGCGGAGTCGACGCATGCCGCATCTTCTCGATGCGCTTTCGGCTGCGTGCCACGCATGTACAGCGACAGCTTCACGCCCATGAAGGAAAGGAGAATAGCGCCAAGGATCGAGAAGAAGAGGGTAAAGTAACCCATTGGTTGCACATCCTTGCTCAACCAGATGATGGCCTCGCTCCCACCCCAGAGGATCAGCCCGGAGGCAATGATCGAGAAGAGAATGGCCCAGTGTCGTACGATCCGTTCCTTTTCGATCACCATACTCATCATCCTCCCAATGATGGGGGCGAGCGCGGCTCCGATGTACCACCAGATACTGGAGTTGATGAAGTACACCAGGCTAAGCAAGAACCATTCGCCGATCTCAGCACTCGCATCCGTATAGCCCATGATACCTTGTGAGGTGCCCACCAGGAGCAGCACAAGGGCGACGATGTACGTCACGAACGAGATTTTCCCGGTATAGAAGGACTGCTTCACGCTGTCGGCGAACTCGATGATGAGATTCTCGCGTCCCGTGCCCTTGAGCATGAGGTAAACGCCAACGATACCCAGGATAAGCCCAAGTGTCTCGCCCGAGAGATTCAAGAGCAAAGAAACAGCTAATAAAAAGAGAATCAGGCCGAGCGGGGGTAAGAACGTCCGGGTAATCTTGGGATCCTCCATTAAGCGCTTGAGCGCGTAAAACGTGTTCTCCAGCGGCTCTATCTGCTTCACTACCACACGCCGTACAGAGTCGATCTTCACGCGCGACTGGATGATCGGGATAATCCATTCGTCCTCCGCACCGTCGCTGACAAGGATGGCAGAGTCAGCGTGGAATTGAGCGAGGACGTCGTCAAGCTTCTGGCCAATCTTCCTATCCGAAACCGCACCGACACTCCGATCTCCGGCGATAAGCACGACCTCCGGCTCGACTCCCGTGTCGCCAGTCCTTAACTGCTCATAGATCCGAACCGCCTCGAAGATCGCATTGACGTCCGACTCCTCGGCATCGGCGAGTGCTAGCTTCGTTGCCGCGGATAACAGCGCCTCCTTACCAATAATAGGTGTTACTAAGCCCGCTTTCCAACCGATATCATCATCTCGGTCTATACAGGTCACAAGCGTCTTCGTTTTGGCCACCACCTGTATGTCCCTCTACAGAAAGAAGATACATCACCTTTACATATTAACCTTTCGTTGCGCTCTTCCCGTACACACCACAACGAACCGTCAGGCAAAGTGCGAGAGTCGCAACTGCCGTGCTATACACTGTTCACCCGGTATCTCCACGGGATAGTTACCGGAGACGCAGCCCAGACAGAGGTTGCTCACATCGATACCAACGGCCTCGATCAGCCCCTCGGGGCTCACGTAACGGACGGAATCGGCGTGTAAAAACGCCGCGACCTCGTCGAGATTCCGCCCACAGGCGACGAGCTCATCACGCGTCGGTGTATCGATCCCGAGATAGCACGGCGCGATAATCGGTGGGCTCCCGATTCGCAGATGGACCTCTCGTGCCCCCTTCTTCTTCAAATGATCCACGATTATTCGCGAGGTCGTCCCGCGCACGATGCTGTCATCCACAAGCACGACGCGCTTCCCCGCAACATTCGCGTGTACCACGTTTAACTTCAGGCGAACCGCCGTGTTGCGCGTCGATTGCTCCGGCATAATGAACGTCCGTCCGACATATCGGTTCTTGATCAGGCCTTCCATGTAATCGATGCCCGAACGCCGCGCGTAGCCGATGGCGTAGGTAATGCCTGAGTCAGGGACGGGGGAGATGATGTCAGCCTCTACCGGATGTTCCTCTGCCAGGCGCTCCCCGATTCGCAGCCGCACGTCATATACCAATTGTTCATCGATTACCGAGTCTGGACGTGCGAAGTAGACGTATTCAAAGATACAATGCGCGCTGTTGATCCCACGGTATAACTGGTTGCTCTCAAACTGCACACCTTTTGGGCGCTCTCGCCACTGACTCCCCGGGCTTTCCGGAGGACTGAGCAGTAGTACCTCGCCAGGGCGGACGTCTCGCAGTAACTCCCCGCCCAGGGTGTCAATTGCAGGACTCTCGGACGCCACGATATAACCCGTGCGGTTTCCCGCTTCATCCTTCAGGGCGCCGATGCAGAGTGGTTTTATGCCGAGCGGATCCCGCACCGCGAGTACCGATGTGTCCATCAAGATAACCAAAGAATACGAGCCGACGACGCGGCGCATCAGATCCTTCACGGCCTCCAGCGGGGTATGGTGCATCAGATCCTTCACGAGTAACTGCGCGATTACCTCAGTATCCGAGTCCGAATGAAATATCCGCCCGTCACGCTCCAGCTCTTTCCGCAAGGCGGCGGCGTTGACGAGACTGCCGTTGAGGCCGATGGCCAGCTCACCGTTCCGATACGTGACCAGTAACGGTTCAATGGTTTCGACCCTGGTCGCACCCCTGGTGGAATATTGGACGTGCCCGATACCCATAGTTCCGGTTAACGCGGCAATCTGTTGCCTGGAGAAGACTTCGGATACAAGTCCCATACCCTTGAGCAGCTTAACCGCCTCCGCGCGCTCAGCTGCAGCGTGCCCAGACACAGCAATGCCTGAAGATTCCTGCCCGCGATGCTGTAACGCATAGAGCGCATAATAGATCGGTAAGGCCGCATCACCCGTGCTGAGCACGATGCCCACGATCCCACACCGTTCGTTTATGCCTCCTGCCCCTTTACCATCGCTCATGTATGCGACTCCCCTTCATTTTACGGAATGCCTGCATGACGACTCGATCTTCGATTACATACGCCAATACGCCCGTTGCACCGCTTTTAAATCCGCGACCCGTTCCAGTACCTTCGCACTCGGACGCACATCGCCGCTCTCCGGGAGTGCACCTGTCCCTGCCAGGAGCGAATGGAAGACTGCCAGCACTGAGTCGCCGAGCGCATCATGGTTATAACCGCCCTCTAACGTCAATATGACCCGCCCTCCACACTGCTCGTTCGCTATCGCCAGAACGAGGTCGGCAAATGAGCCAAAACCGTTGGTAGAAACGTTCATTGAGGCAAGTGGATCGGTCGAATGCGCATCAAAACCCGAGGAGACAAGCACACATTCAGGCTGGAACTCACGCGCTATTGGCACCAGGATTGAGGTGAGCGCGAAGAGATAATCAGCATCACCGCTACCAATGGGGAGCGGGATATTCACGGTAAACCCCGCCCCGTCTCCCGCGCCCACCTCCGTTATCCAGCCCGTTCCGGGATAGTGTGGATATTGATGGGTGGAGAGATAGAGAACGGCGGGGTCCTCGAAGAAGATCTCCTGCGTGCCATTCCCGTGGTGCACGTCCCAGTCCACAATGAGAATACGTTTTAGGCGGTACGCGCGCTTCAGGTATTCCGCGGCGATCGCGATATTATTGAAGATACAGAACCCTCGGCCGCGGCTCGCGTTCGCGTGATGCCCGGGCGGTCGCACCAGTGCAAAAACCTGTTTCAGGGCGTTCTCATCGCCCATCACGCTATCGACCGCACTAATGAGCCCGCCTGCCGCGAGCAGGGCGATATCGTACGTCGCAGCGCAGATCGGCGTGTCAGGATCGAGCATACCACCACCCAGCTCACTCATTTCCGCTACCTTCCGCACGTACTCGCCAGTATGCACGTACGTGATGGCCTCGATCGACGCCCGCTCCGGAAGGATATGTTCCAGCCGCGTGATGAGCTCCTGCTGCTCTAATTTCCGCATGATACTGAGCAATCGATCCGCGCTCTCGGGATGAAAGCCCGTGTCATGACGCAAGTAATCCGCGTGATAGACAAAGCCGGTGGAACTGGTCATTGGTGAGGTGAATGTGTGTGATAAGTGTTAAGAGGATTATAAACCTTTTGGAATGTTTTACCGGGGCGATTCGCACCGTGCATACAGCGTGCGGTTCTCGTGCCTCTTTTATTCCTCAGGTATTCTATACTATGAGGAACTACGCAGGGAGCATGGAGACGAAGAAGGTACTGCTCGAATTGGGCAGGAGTCTGTTGGAAGCGTTGGTCATCGTCGTGCTTATCGTTTCGGTCGCCTATGCGGCCACGGGCTCGTGGCACATTGGCTTCGCCGTTGAATCGGGGAGCATGGAGCCGAATATGCAGGTGGGCGATTTGATTCTCGTGCAGGCGCCGCACCGCACGACCATTACGACCCATGAAGAGGGAGAACTCAGTGGATATGCTTCGTTCAACAACTACGGGAATGTGGTCATCTATCGTCCGAACGGGCTCACCTCGGCAACGCCCATCATCCATCGAGCAATGTACTGGGTGGAGGAAGGCGAAGCAATGCCGGATGGCAGGCCGGCGCCACACGCGGGCTATATCACGAAAGGCGATAATAACTCCGGATATGACCAGCCCATGCTGGGTGTCGAGCCGGTGAAGCCCGAGTGGGTCATCGCGGTGGCGAAAGTCCGCGTTCCGTACCTCGGGTACCCCTCACTCATCCTGAAGAAAGGTTTTTAAGGCGCAGGGGGATTGAATAGTAGGAGCCAAAAATGAGCCGAAAGCCAGCTCGTATGTACACGCGAGTGTCAGGACATGCGTATGTGCGACGGGAGTACATGGGTGGCGTACCCGGTAGCAAGATCACCATCTTCGATATGGGCAATGCCAGTGTCGAGTTCCCGGTGACGTTGTCCTTAGTCGCCAAAGAGGCCTGTCAGGTTCGGCACAATGCGCTCGAAGCGGCGCGGATCTTCGCGAATCGGTATCTGGTGAAGGGCGTGGGGCGGAAGGGTTTCTACCTGAAGATTCGACTGTATCCGCACCACGTGCTGCGCGAGAACAAGCTGGCGACCGGTGCGGGTGCGGACCGCGTCTCGAGTGGCATGCGCCATGCGTTTGGCCGGGCAGTGGGAACGGCGGCACGGGTGAAGAGCGGGCAGAGAATGCTCTCCGTTGGCGTCGAGCCGGACAACGTCGAGCAGGCCCGGGAAGCGCTCCGCCGCGCGAGCTATAAGCTCCCGACGCCGTGTACGATCGTTATTGATAAGGGCGAAGAACTGGTAGCGGCGTAAACTCCTTATTTTGGCTCCGCACGCGAGAGCGGCGCGAAACCGGAAGATTTATAACCTCGCAGGCGCATGATTGTAAGGGTCATCAAAGGGAGAAGAACGGTTTCCGAAAATGGAGCTTGCAAAAAATACCTTTCATAAGGTTCTTGTTCGCACTGCTGTGGTGATTACCACCGTATCCGCTCGGGGTATCGCAAATGCCGCGCCGTTCAGCTTCAATTCGCCCATTAGCTTTGATCCACCGCTGTACGGCTTCTCCTGCAATCCGGCGCACGATACCTGGCGAAATATCCAGGCGAATGGCGAGTTCGTCGTCAATGTGGTGGGGAAAGAGCTTGGTGAGCGTCTGCACGTCCTAGAGACGGATTACCCGTATGAGGAGTGCGAGCTCACGCACGCGGGCTTAACAGAGGCACGAGCCAGTACGGTGAACCCGCCGCGGATAAAAGAAGCGCTTGCATGGCTCGAATGCAAACGCGAGCACGCGGTCGAGTTGGGTGATCACATCTGGATAACGGGCCGGGTCGTGGCTGCGGAGGTGAAGGACGAGTACTGGAAAGCTCCAGGCGTGCTGGATCTTGAGAAAGCGAACCCCTTATGCCACCTGGGCGGTGAATTTTTCGTTACTGACATGAAGGAGGCGAGATATAAGCGGGCGCAATGAAGAGCGTAGTGCTGGCATATTCCGGAGGCTTGGACACCTCGGTCTGCATCCCGGTGCTCCGCGAGCAGTACGGGTACGATGAAGTGATCGCCGTGCTGGTGGACGTGGGGCAGCCCGAGTCCGACATCAAAGAGGGCGTGGATCGGGCTAAGAAGCTCGCGGATGTCACTATCCTCGTCGATGCCAAGGATGAGTTCGTCCGCGATTACCTCTTCCCGTTGATCAAAGCGAACGGGGACTACGAGGGATACGTACTGGGCACGGCCATTGCGCGACCATTGATTGCAAAGAAAGTGGTGGAGGTCGCGCAGAAGCGGGATGCCGAAGCAGTGGCACACGGCTGTACGGGCAAAGGCAACGACCAGCTCAGATTCGATGCCATCTTCAGAGCTACCGATCTGACAGTTGTGGCGCCGGTACGAGAGTTGAGTTTGACACGCGAAGAGGAGCACGCGTATGCGGCGAAGCACGGTATAGCATTTGAATCAGAGAAGCGCTGGAGCATCGACGAGAACATCTGGAGCAGAAGCATAGAGGGAAGCGAATTGGAGGATCCCGTGGCCTACCCGCCAGAAGCGATTTATAACTGGACCGTTTCCCAGGATGCGGCACCGGAGAAGCCGGAACTGCTACAGATTGGCTTTGAGCATGGCGTTCCCGTCGCGCTGAATGGCGAGCGAATGGATGGCGTCTCACTCATCACAAGGCTGAACGAGGTGGGCGGCACGCACGGTATCGGGCGGACGGATATGATCGAGGATCGTGTCCTGGGCTTCAAGGCGCGCGAGAACTACGAGCATCCCGCGGCCACGATACTGCTGAAGGCGCACCGCGATCTCGAGGGGCTCGTGCTCACGCGCAACGAGCTCCGATTTAAAGCAGCTGTGGATCAGGCCTGGGGTGAGCTGGTCTACCAGGGTCTGGTTATGGATCCGCTCTACGACGACCTCAACGCCTTCATCGATCAGACCCAGAAACGTGTGACCGGTACGGTGTACCTGAAGCTGAGCAAAGGTCTTGCACGTGTTGTGGGTCGCGCATCGCCGAACGCATTATATTCCCCTAGTGTCTCCTTTGATGCCAAAGCGGAGACGCGGCTCGTCGAAGGCTTCTCCGTCTATCACGGATTCCAGTCACGAATGATCAGGAGGTCAGGTGATTAATCTCGCTATCATCGACAATTCACGTCTCTCATGAACGCGCGGGTACGCAGGTCCACGATCGAAGGTGAAGGTATCGCACCACCATCGAAGAGCTATACCCATCGGGCCATCACCATCGCCGCGTTGGCGAAGCGGAGTGAGCTTTTCTATCCATTACTCTCGGGTGACACGGAAGCTACGATGGCCGCGGCGCGGGCGCTGGGTGCAGGGATTGCGGTGATTCGCGATGACCCGGTCCCGAAGTTGACGATAGACGGTGTTGACGGACAACCAGCGACGCCAGACGATGTGCTCAATGCCGAGAACTCCGGCACAACGCTCCGCTTCTTCACCGCGGTCGCTGCGTTGTGTGAGGGCGTTACGGTGTTAACCGGGGACGATTCGTTACGTAAGCGTCCAAACGGGGCGCTCTTGACTGCCCTCACGGATCTCGGTGCGGAGGCGATCTCGACGAAAGGAGATGGGACTGCGCCGCTCGTGGTATGCGGGCCACTCAAAGGCGGAAAGACCACGTTCAATGCGTCCCAGAGCTCGCAGTTCGTCTCAGGCTTGCTCATCGCCTGTCCGCTCGTGGAGCATGATTCTTATATTTTGGCGACCAATCTTAGTTCAGTACCGTACATGAGAATGACGACCGAGGTCCTGCGGCAGGCGGGCGTTGACATTCCCAGCTCGTGTCCCGAAGGTTCTCGCGATTATCTGTTCCCGGTAATAGGTGGACAGGCGTACACGTTACCACGCTATACGGTCCCAGGCGATTTTTCATCCGCCTCGTATCTCTTAGCGGCTGCTGCCCTCTCGAATTCCCGGCTCAGGGTCCGGAATCTCTTCCCGTCCGCGCAGGGCGACTCGAGGATCGTGGCATTACTGGAGGCGATGGGTGCCTCTCTCCACTGGGACCAGTCAGCGGGCGTTGTCGAGGTGTGCGGCACAGAATCAGGCGGTTTAGAGGCGATCACGGTAGACATGCGTGAGAATCCCGATCTGGTACCGACGATTGCGGTGTTGGCCGCTGTTGCTGCGGGCACGACAGAAATTTCGGGCGTGGCGCATCTCAGGTTTAAAGAGACCGATCGGCTGCGATTCCTCGCCGAGGAGCTCACGAAGCTGGGTGTGCGGATAACGGAGAAGGATGATGGCCTCATTATAGAAGGGACGGGTGGCACGGCGCTGAAGGCCGCAGCGGTCTCTGCTCACGATGACCATCGCCTGGCAATGGCGCTGGTGATCGCGGCGCTTGCAGCGCAGGGCGAATCGGTGGTCAAAGGCGTGGACAGCGTAAAGATCTCATATCCCTTCTTCTTCAAGGATATGCTTACCCTGGGGGCGGATATAGCTCTTACGTAGTGGTGGTGTGCAAAGGCAGTGAAGACGCAAGAGGAATTGCGGGACGAGATTAGTACGTTCAATGCGAAGGCGGTGCTCGTAGAGATGAAGGATATCTCGAGCTCGATGCTCGACCTTGCGTATTCCGCCATCATCTACAACAATCCTGAGATCGCGAACGAGGTGTTCAAATTAGAGCAGACGATGCACTCGCTCCTCTATAAGCTGCGCATCGCGATCATGCTGGGTGTGCGGAACATCGAAGACGCCTTTGAGTTCGTCGGCATCTTGCAGATCGCCTCGGCTGCGGAGAAGATCGCGAATGCCGCGGGCGACATTGCCAAGGTTGCGACCTCAGTGAGTATCACCGACTATCTTGACCGCGAGGATTTTGAGGAAGCGATCATCAATGTACGGATTAAGCCCCCGTCAACCCTGAGGAATAAGTCGTTAGCGGAGTTGAAGCTCGAGACGGAGACGGGTATGCACGTCCTGGCGTTGAAACGTGGCTCCCAATGGATATTCTCGCCGGAGAAGGACGAGCGACTGCTGGAGAACGATCTGATCATTACTTCCGGTCCGACTGAGGGCATACCCGCGTTCTGTAAACTGGCGACGGGCCGTGAATATAAGGAGCGCGAGAAGGAGACGGAAGAAGGGCTCAAGCGGAAGAGACTCACCGAGGAGATTGCAGATCTTATCGCGGATATGAAGAACGTGTCGGAGCTCATGGTCGGGCTCGCGTATTCCGCCGTTCGTTTTTACAGTAAAGAGATCGCGCAAGAGGTGAAGAACATGGAGGAGTCGATGGATCGGATGAAGGAAGAGCTGGAGATCCTGGTGATCGAGGCGGCGCGCGGGGTGACAAAACGGAGCAATTTCGCAGAGTTCCGTGGCTTACTGCACATCGCATGGTCCTCAGAGATCCTTTCAGATGCCGCTTACGAGATCGCGGACGTCGTGCTCCGTGACATCCCCTTACATCCGGTCTTCCGTGCCTCGATCGAGGAATCCGATGAGATAATTCTGAAGATGGAGGCGAAGAACCCGGAGATCTTTGACCAGACACTCAAGACGCTGCGAATCGAGACCCGCACCGGGATGTTCATCCTCGCCATCAGGCGAAGAGAGGGCAAGTGGGTGTATAACCCCGCGGGGAGTGCGGTGATCAAGAGCGGCGATCTGCTCATCATGCGCGGGCCACGTGAGGGCGAGGCGAAGATGCGGGAGATCTGCGGCGATCTCTTGCCTGCTGCGTAGCGTAATTTAATAAAGTAGTAGCCTTACAGGTATACTGGAAAAGGGGGGTCGTGGCCTAGTCCGGTAGGGCAGCGGGCTCCAGACTCGCCGATCGTGCGTTCAAATCGCACCGACCCCACTTCGTTTCCTCTTCATTATTGCTGTTACTTTACGTTACTTTACGCCGCGGCCGTCGACGTCGGTCGAACAGCATTTTACTCGCGCACGTGCTTCAGGATATGCGCAAGCTCAGGCAGGACGATCTCCCGCAGTGCCAATTCGACCGCGTTAGGTGATCCGGGCAAGCAAAAGATCACTTTCTGATCGATCACGCCGGCGAGTGCACGGCTCAATACCGCCGCCGTGCCGATCTCCTCATAGCTCTTGAGCCGGAAGAGCTCGCCAAATCCCGTGATCTCCTTCTTCAACAGGTGCCCCACGACTTCTATGGTGATATCGTGCGTCGTCAAGCCGGTTCCGCCGGTGGTGATGATGAAATCGGCATCCGAGCGCAGCGCGCGGGCTATACCGTCACCAATTTGTGTCTCATCGTCGGGCACCACCTCATAGTACACGACCGCGTGTCCATGCTGATGCGCGAGCTCCTGCGCTATCTCTCCCGAACGATCGTCGGGATCGTTCTCACCACGTGCTCGCTTCCAGTATTTTGAGGTGCTGATCGTGAGTATCGCGCAGTTATACTGCTGCTTTAGATTGCGCTTGTGCTGTGATGGGACGGCCGTTTTCTCTTCCATTATGCTCTTACTTGCTCGCCGGTGCATTTAACCCTTTTAGAATCCTCGCGAACGCCCTGCAAAGGCAGAATGCAAAAAGTATATATATACCCGGGGCCTATAAAGGGTTAGGAGAAGGTGATAAGCTGACACATGGCTTACGAATGGGTTATTGGGGTATTATTCTTTGTCATCTTGCTCTTAGCATCCTCAATCAAGGTGGTCAAGGAATATGAGCGCGGCGTTATCTTCAGACTCGGGCGCCTGGTCGGTGCACGAGGGCCCGGGCTGTTCTTGATCATCCCGATCTTCGAGTCCATGGTGAAGATTGACTTACGCGTCTCCGTGTTCGATATCCCGCCGCAGGAGGTTATCACCAAGGATAACGTGACGACACGGGTCAATGCCGTGGTGTATTACCGCGTGCTGGATCCCGAGAAAGCGGTAACCGAGGTGCAGCAGTATCAGTATGCCACATCCCAGATCGCACTGACAACCATCCGCAGTGTTATCGGGCAGGCGGAACTGGACGAATTGCTCTCGGAGCGCGAGAAGCTGAACAGGGAGCTGCAGCAGATAATCGACGAGGCGACGGACCCCTGGGGGATCAAGGTCTCGGCCGTGGAGATCAAGGATGTGGAGCTGCCGAAGGAGATGCAGCGGGCAATGGCCGCGCAGGCTGAGGCGGAGCGGAACCGAAGGGCACGCGTGATCGAGGCAGATGCGGAGTTCCTGGCGGCGAAGAAGATCGCAGAGGCGGCGAATGTCCTCCAGAAAGAGGAAGGCGGGATGTTCATTCGGATGCTCCAGACCCTCCAAGAGGCGACGGAGGAGAAGGCGACGACGGTCATCTTTCCATTCCCGGTGGAGATGTTCACGGCCTTGGGATACGGCGCTAAAAAACAGTCAAAGCGCAGTGACGAGTCCACGGAGACAACAGACTAGAGGCCTGAAGCTTTTTCTCTGATTGAACTGAACGTTCTTTCTAAGTAAGTAAGTAAGCACGTTCAATGGGGAAGCAGTTCTTGGAGATCACTGAGCAGCAGGACGTAGAGGCGCTTATTGCACGCGTTGCAACCGCGCTCGTGGAGAGCCGGACGAGGAGCGGCCGCACGGTGGAACGGGTGAGCATTACTGAGGCACTCGGTCGCATTGCTGCAGCCGACGTTGTCTCCGCGCTCGACGTCCCGCCATTTGATCGCTCAACAATGGATGGCTACGCGGTCGTGGCTTCGGATACCTTCTATGCCGATGAAGACCACCCCCTCTCACTGATGCTACGGGGCGCGCTCTTTGCCGGCAAGCGGTCCACGCAAACCGTGACTGAAGGCTCTTGCATTGGTATATCAACGGGCGCACCACTTCCCAAAGGCGCCAACGCCGTTGTCAAAATCGAGAACACCGCTGAGTATGAGGAGCACCGTGAGGGCAGATCGGTCCGAGCGGTGAAGATCTTCAAACCGGTCGCTCCGGCTGAGAACGTGATGCGTGCGGGCTCGGACATCAAACGAGGCGAGCGGATACTAACAACTGCCGCGGTACTCACGCCCCGTGCGACCGGTGTTCTGGCGGCATGCGGACTCAAGGAAGTCCTCGTGCATCAAAAACCCTGTGTTGCCATTCTCTCTACGGGTAATGAGCTCGTCGCGCCGGGCGAAACGCTTCCCCCGGCGAAGATTTACGATGTGAATGCACAGACCCTCTGCGATTCGGTGCGTGCGCTCGGCTGTATCCCGTACGCTTTGGGGATTGCTTGGGATACCCTCGAAGCACTTACCCAAAAGATACAACGAGCGACAGAGAAAGAAGCAGACGTTATTCTCGCATCGGGCGGTACTTCGGCCGGCGTTGGCGATTTGCTTCCCAAAGCGATAGAGGCGCGAGGCGAGATCCTCGTGCACGGCGTTGACATTAAACCCGGTAAGCCCTTCATCTTCGGCATGATACAGGAACGGCCGATATTCGGCCTGCCCGGGAATCCCACGTCCGCGCTGGTCACCTTTAACCAGTTCGTGGCACCCCTGCTTCGTCGACTCTCAGGTGCGGTCTTCGCAACCGAAGGTGCGGGCAGACCTGGCCGGATAATCACAGCAACGGTGACGCAGCGTATCTTCTCCGAGCCGGGGCGAAACGAATACGTGCTCGTCAACCTCATCGCGCCCAGGAGCCCGGAAGAGCATCCTCTCGCTACCCCCATTCTCTCAGGCTCGGGCGCTATCACCACGCTCGCAAAGGCCGATGGCTACCTCTTCATGGCGAAGGGGAAAGAGCTGCTCGAGGAACACGAGCTGGTAGATGTGGTTATGTTCACGGAGTTCCCGTTCGGTACCCAATGGTGAACGGGGCGGAGATACTTCGGCCAGGAAGGGCGCACAGAGCACTATTTATATGTGACTGTAGATATGTACATATGTCCCGCCTTAACTCAGTCTGGAAGAGTGCGCGGCTGTAGTGTGGCGTTTTAGATCACCTCCCGAAGATCTTATTACCGCGCGCGGACACCGTGCTGTCCCCGGTTCAAATCCGGGAGGCGGGATTCTCTCGCAAAATGGCTGAACTGAAAGAACTGCTGAGGAAATTGGCGGAGACACATGGCATCTCGGGCTACGAGAATGAGGTACGGGCGATTATCGAGGCGGAGCTTGATGACTATGCGGACGAGATCTCAATCGACAAGCTGGGGAACCTGATCGCGACGCGACATGGGAAGAAGCCTTCAGTGATGCTCGCAGCGCATCTCGATGAGATCGGGCTCATGGTGAAGCATATCAATGACGAGGGGTTCATCACCTTCTCACCCATTGGCGGCTGGTTTGACCAAACGCTGCTCAATCAGCGCGTAATTCTGCAGGCGAGAGGCGGCGGTCTCTACGGCGTCATCGGCTCGAAGCCACCGCATGGAATGAAGAAGGAAGAGCGCGAGAAGGTGATCAAACTCGAAGATATGTTCATCGATGTCGGTGCGCGGAGCAGAGAAGAGGTGGAGCAGATGGGCATTTCGGTCGGGACTCCTATTGTCCTCGATCGCCATCTCGCCGATCTCGGTAACGAACGGGTCACCTGTAAGGCCTTTGACAACCGCGCAGGAGTTGCGGTAATGATCGAGGCGCTCAAGCGAACGACCACGGACTGTGAGGTGTATGCGGTGGGCACCGTGCAGGAAGAAGTGGGCCTGAAAGGTGCGCGAACCTCTGCGTATGCGCTCATGCCGGACGTTGCTTTAGCGATCGATGTGGATGTCGCGGGCGGCCATCCAGGCATAGAGAAGAAGGACCGGCCCGTGGAGCTGGAAAAAGGCCCCGTGATTACCGTCTCCGACGCCTCAGGCCGCGGCATTATCACCCCGCCTGCGGTTCTAAAATGGCTCAAAGAGACTGCAGCTCAGTACAATATTGAATACCAGCTCAGCGTCGAGGACGGGGGGAATACCGATGCGAGCGTAATCCATCTGACAAAGAGCGGAATTCCCACGGGCATCGTGAGCATTCCCACTCGCTATATCCACTCGCCGGTAGAGCTGTTGAGCTTACGGGATCTCACGAACTGCGCCGAACTCATTGCTCGGGCTCTCGAGCGCGTTGTCGATTATTTCTGACGCATGGTATCCGTAAACCTCGGCGATATCGTCCCCGTTTCGACCATCGATTGGCGCGGCAAGACCGCCATGGTCATCTTTTTGCGCGGTTGCCCGCTCAACTGCATTTACTGTCAGAATGCGCAGATCCTCGCGGGCTCGAACTACGTGAACCTGGAGGACCTTGAGGCTGAGATCGTGAAGAACAAGTGCTTCATCGATGCGGTGGTTCTCTCGGGTGGTGAACCGTTCATGCAGCATGGGGCACTGGAAGCACTTGCGGTCGTTGCCAGGAAGCACGGGCTGCTCGTTGCTGTGCAGACCTGTGGCTATTATCCCGAAGCGGTCGCATCGATACTGCAAAAGGGACTCGTTGAGAAACTCTTCCTTGATATTAAGGCACCGCTCTCTTCCGGGGCGCGGTATGACGAGCTAACGCGGGCCACGGGAGTTGCGGAACGGGTAAAACGCACGCTCGAAGTCTGCGTTCACGCGGCTGTTGATTTCGAGGTGATCACCACGGTCTTCAAGGGACTCGTGGCCCGTGAGGAGGTGACGGAAATCGCGCGCGAGCTTGCCGCACGGGGTGCCAATGCGCAGCCATACGTCATCCAGCAGGGGCGGGCGGAGGTCGTCGAGGGGCGAACGGTTGACGCAGCTGCAGTCTTCAGCCGTGAGGAGTTGAAAGAACTCGCGGCGGAGGCGGTTAGCGCGGCGCCCTTGCACGAGGTAAAAATCAGAACACGAGAGCATGGAGAAGAAGTGGTCTTTACGGTACGGTAACCGAAGATGGTGAGCGTATTTCTTGAGGCGATACCGGTAAATATGCGGGCGGCACAGGCGCTCTGCGCGGATAATGCCGCGAATAACGCAACCTTCTGCTGCTTCGGGATGCTGATCAGGATACGTGGTGACCAGCGGCTGATCTTCAAACGCGAGGTAATCGAGGCCGCGGTCGGTCGAGGGCTGACCGAGAACGAGTGGGAGAGCATCATGTTGAACTATCTCGGCGTGATCACGCAGGCGGACCGGGCTGTGCTTGTCTTCGAGAATTCTGCGGAATCGAAGGTGATGGATGAGTACTGGGACAAGCAGTTGGCGCGGCTCAACCGGAAAACTTTAAAGACTAGTGATGCTCTACTCTAATCCAAGAACATGGCGAAGATAAAGTATGTGTACTGGGAGGATGAGATCGGCGGGGAGACGTGCGTGCTGGAGACAGTAGCGTATAGATATGGCTATTCCGTGGGCCCCCATGGTGAGTGGGAGATGCTCATCGCCCGGGAGGACAAAGACGTGCAGAAAGACCAGACCGTGGCGATCAAGATAGACGAGGTTGAGATTCCACCGAAGTCAATTGTTCTACCCTGTCCCACATTGCGACATGCGCTTGGTGTGGTTTTAGCTGGAGCGCCGGGCGGCCCCAAGGCCGTTGAGACGCGTCGGAGTCTTAAGGAGGTCGTTTTTCTCCCAATCCACGATGGTACCGTGCATAAAGGGGAAGTGCTCACGGTCCTTAACGTGTTTCACGCTTCACCTGAGCGGAGATTTGCCCGAGGTGCCGCGGAAAAGTGGCTGCAGGAACGCTACAGATATTAGCCTTCATCGGCGCACCTGCATCAGGAAAGACCGTCGCAGCCACCGTTGCGAAGGATTTGGGTATTCCCGTCATCACCATGGGCGATGTGATACGGGAGGAGCTCCAGAGGCGTACGCTGCCCGTGACTGACGAGAATGCAGGCAGAATAGCGAACGAGTTCCGGGCGAATGAGGGGCTTGATGCAATTGCCAAACGGTGTATTCCCCGCATACATGACCTGATGGTGCGTGGTGGGAACGAAGCGGAGCATAAGCTCATTGTGGTTGATGGTATCCGTGGCGTTGCTGAGGTAGAAGCGTTTAAGCGCGCGTTTGGGGCGAATTTTGTGCTCATACTGATTGACGCGCCGCTCTCGCTGCGCTATACGCGGATAAAGAACCGTGGGCGAGGCGATGACTCGTTGGCACTCGAGGAGTTCCAGGCGCGTGAGGCGCGCGAGAACCGCTGGGGGATGGGCGAGGCGATGAAGCAGGCCGATCGCGTGGTGCGGAACGAGGGCTCGCTCAAGGCATTCAAGGAGCAGATAAAGGAGCTGCTTCAGAATCCCGTGCGCATCTTTTGAGCTCGCCCCGTGCTCTTCCGGGCACATGCGCCGGAGGAGCTCTCGCGACAAAGGGGCACGAACGACCACAAATAAGCTTATTAACAGTCCCGATTCACACTCAACGTCTCTATCTCAGGACTACCAGGACCAAGATCGAAGAGGACCGGAATCTTCAAGTTCTCGGTGGCGACCCGGTATTGGCGCTTTGCTCTACTCCCTTTCCGTTCTAAGATGCCTCCGGCATGCAAGCTCGCCAGGTACGTCGAGACGGTGCTCAGCCGCACGCTCTCTTCAAATTTATCTTCGTAAATTCGCCGCACCTGTGAAGACGTGAACCATCCCTGGGGTGACTGATGGTCATAGCGCAAGAAAGACGCAAGTCGCTCTTTGATCGTGAGCCCCTCGCCATCGGGATCGTAAGCGCCCTGTACGGAGATCGGGGCAAGCTGCCCTTCTAAAAACTTGAGCACGTCTTTAATCGTGGCCTGCTTGAGCATCTCAAGCTGCAAATCGCCCTCCTTCTCTATGGACGACTTCACGCCCGCGTCATCCGTAACTTCCACCCGCACCTTCATCGCGCCTTCACCACCTTCACTGTTTCAGTGAACAAATGAACTGTAGTTCGAGGTTATATATAAAGGGTTATGGTTTTAGTGCCCCTCAGCGGCGTATTTCCGATGGAACAAAGGGGTGAACAAGTGAAGCTTCTCCGGGGACTAAAACGTTATATCGCTCTGGCGCTCTTCTTTATGTAGATAGCTAGCGAAGGAGTAATGCAGTTGGCCGGAACAGGGGACTATTATAACATTCTCGGCGTGGAGCGGGGCGCATCGAAGGATGAGATCAAGCGAGCGTATCGGCGGTTGGCAAAGAAATATCATCCTGATTTGAATAGGGACGATCCGAAGGAGGCGGAGGAGAAGTTTAAAGAGATCTCCGAGGCTTATGAGGTACTGTCCGACCAGCAGAAGCGGGTAAATTACGATCGCTTTGGGCATGCCGGCGTTAATTTTGGCCCTGGCGGCTTCGAATGGGCAGATTTCACGCACTATGGCGATATTGAGGATATCTTTGGCGATCTGTTCAGAGGCATCTTCGGCGGCAATTTCGGATTTGGCCGCACCCAGAGCAGGGGCGGCGGCGCAGGATTCGGGAGCACTCTCTTTGAGGATATCTTTGGCCGCGGTTACGGGCGACCCGAAAACCGCTATGGCCCGGAGCGCGGGAGTGATATCCGGTACGATCTTGAGATCAAGCTTGAAGAAGCGGCGACGGGTGTGGAGAAGGGAATAACCATCACGAAGGAGCAGGTCTGCTCCTCGTGTGACGGTACCGGCGCAGCGCCCGGCGGCGTGGAGTCCTGTCCAGACTGCGGCGGCACGGGTCAGGTGCGAAGAGCGCACCGTCAGGGCTTTGCACAGCTCATTTCTATCTCCGCATGCCCTCGCTGTGGTGGTGCGGGTCAGATAATCAAGGTTCCCTGTACACACTGCAACGGTCGCGGGCGATTAAAGGTGAAGAAGGAGCTTACGGTCAAGGTGCCGCCAGGCGTGGATACCGGCAGTCGGTTGCGCATCGCGGGCGAAGGCAGCGCAGGCGAGCGTGGCGGACCCCCGGGCGATCTGTACGTCGTGATGCATGTCCGCGAGCACGACTTCTTCATGCGGTCGGGAAACGATCTCATCTGTGACATCCCACTGCGATTCGCGCAGGTAGCGCTCAGCGATGAGATCGAGGTGAGTACAATTGATGGTGGCAGTGAGCGGCTGAAGATACCATCGGGCACACAGTCGGGCACGACCTTTGTGCTGAAGCATAAGGGGATGCCTGACCTGAAAGGCCACGAACGCGGGGATTTGGTCGTGCGCGTACGGGTGCAGACGCCGAGGAAGCTGAGCAGGCGGCAGAAGGAATTGCTCCAGGAATTTGATCAGGAGGAGCGCGAGCGAGAAGGAGACCACCACGAGGATGAGGGGGGGCAGAAAGGCTTTTTCTCCTGGTGGACTAAAAAGAACTAAACGTGACTGAAATGAGTCTGGGGGGCGAGCGGTATGAGCACGAAACGCGACATCAGGACACCGATACTCTCAGTCGTGGGGCACATCGACCACGGAAAGACCACGTTACTCGATTCGTTGCGAGGCACCACGGTGGCGGAGAAGGAAGCGGGTCGCGTTACGCAGCATATCGGCGCCACTGAGATTCCTATTGAGACGATCAAGGCGATTTGCCAGCCCTTGAGGTCCGATTGGACGGGAATCAACATCCCCGGGTTGCTCTTCATTGATACCCCCGGCCATCATGCCTTCGCCTCGTTACGCAAACGCGGCAGCGCGCTCGCGGACGTTGCGGTCATCGTGATCGATGTGATGGAAGGCTTTCAACCGCAGACCTACGAATCGCTGAACGTGCTGCGGATGCTGAAGACACCGTTCGTCGTCGTGCTGAATAAGATCGACCGGATAAGGGGCTGGCACTCGAAGAAACAGCCCTTCATCATCAATTACCGAATGCAGTCAGAGTATCTGCAGAAGGAGATCGATACCCGGATTTATACCGTCGCCGGCGATCTGTACGAGAAGGGCTTCTCGGCTGATCGATACGACCGGATAAAGGATTTCACGAAGAATGTTGCCATTGTGCCCGTGAGTGCGAAGACCGGCGAGGGCATTGCGGATCTGCTCCTGGTACTGATCGGGCTATCACAGAAGTACTTCGAACGTTCCCTGGGACTGCATGTGGAAGAGGCGGGCGTGGGCACGATCCTGGAGAAGAAGGAGGAGAAGGGGCTCGGCACCACGCTCGACGTGATCCTCTACGATGGCAAGCTGAGCGTCGGCGATACGATTGTGGTGGGCAGCTTGGACGAGGAGCCGATCGTGACGAAGGTGAAAGGGCTTTTGAAGCCGCGTGCACTCCAGGAGATACGCACGGAGCGCAAATTCGAGCGGGTGAAGACCGTGCATGCCGCGGCTGGTGTGAAAGTCGTGGCACTGAACCTGGAGCTGGCGCTGCCGGGCTCGCAGGTGCGCGTGGTGCCTGAGGCGGGGAGTCTGGACGCGGTGAAAGCGGACGTGAAGAGCGCACTCGACGCGCTGAGAATGGAGACCGTGCCCGAGGGGATCATTATCAAGGCGGACACAATGGGCTCGCTGGAAGCGCTCGCGCAGGAATTGAAGGCGCAGGGCATTGAGGCGATCAAGCGCGCGGACGTCGGGAACATCTCGAAACACGATGTGACGGAGGCGACGACGGTGAGAGACCGCTATTTACGGGTGATCTTCGGGTTCAATGTTGGTATCCTGCCCGATGCGAAGGAGTTAGCTGAGCAGACGGCGCTTCCGGTCTTCGTGAGCGACGTGATTTACCGGCTAATCGAGGATTACGAGGACTGGGTGAAGCAGGAGCATGAGCAGGAGAAGCGAGCGCTGCTCGAGCGCATGAACACGCCCGCGAAGGTCAAGATACTGCCCGGATGCCTCTTCAGACAGAGCAAACCCGCGATCGTCGGTGTGGACATTTTAGCCGGCAAGATCAAGACGGGTGTGGAGCTCCTGAAGCTCGATGGCTCGAACATCGGTCCGATCAACGAGATCCAGGACAAGGGCGAACGTATCTCGCGTGCCGAGCAGGGGATGCAGGTTGCGATCGCGCTCCGAAAGCCCACGGTCGGCCGACAGATCAACGAGAACGACGTGCTCTACGTGAACCTGAGGGAAGAGGAAGTTGAGGCGCTCAAGAAACACAGTGGTGTGCTTTCGGCCGAAGAGCTGGAGGTGCTCGAGGAACTGCAGGAGATCAAGAGAAGAAGGCAGTTCCGGGCGGAATAAAACGCTACGATAAGCAGGGGCTGACTGATCACCACACGTGTGATCGCGAGGGCAATTGCCGTTAATACGAGGTTTCCAAGATCAGTCAACGTGGTTGGGTATATTTTAAGTAAGAAAGGTGATAGTGTAAGGTGTTGAACGTGAAGGGAGCACGAAGATGCAGATAGTGATAAGTGATTCGAAGACCGGGAAGGCGTACAAGCTTGAGGGCAAGGATGCGGAAGCGAACGCGCTGTTCATTGGGAAGCGTATCGGTGACGTCGTGGATGCGGACATCATCGGGCTCGGCGGTTACGTGCTGGAGATAACGGGCGGCACGGACATGCAGGGGACGCCGATGCGGAAGGACGTTGCGGGATCGGCGCGGAAGCGAATTTTGATTACGAACCCGCCCGGGTACAATCCGAAGGAGCAGGGCAAACGCCGCCGGAAATCCGTGCGCGGCAATGAGATCTCAACGGAGATCTCACAGGTCAATGTGGTTGTGAAGGAGTATGGTCGGAAATCGCCTGCGGATATCTTCGCCCCGCCTGCCGCCGAAGCGGCGGAAGGGGCGTGATGATATGCTGCGTGATTCGCGGCCGATTTCAGTTAGGGCCATAACATATCTTCTGCCGCCTTCTTCACCTCAGCACGGTATTCATCCGGCGTATACACCCCGATTTTGTAGCGCTTCTCAAACTCACGACTGAGCATGGCGACGAGCGAGGAGACTTCGCGTAAACTCCGGAACTCGTTCTCGACGACCACCTTCGCTGTGCTCTCTGCCAATACCTCGTCCTTGGGCTTTTGCACGTCCAGCAGGACGTAGCGTGGGTCAACGCCCGCTCGCTGACTGAGTTCCTCTTTGAGCTCCTGCACCTTCTGGTCGTCCCATAATGCGTCAACAACGCCCGAGTCCAGATCGCTGAGGTTCGTATAAACCGCGCGTTTGAACAACCGTCGCGCCTCGATCCGCCTCAGTATCTCCTGTGGATACCCTTCCGCGTTTCTGAGCCGGATGGTTATCTCCGCGTCGTCCATTGTTCGCAGTGCGGCAGCGAAGTCGTGAGCTTCGGTTTTTGCTCCAATAAGGGCCTCCAGAGCAGCCGTGAACATCAGCTGCGCGATCCGCCCGGTATGGTGATTATAGACCGTCGGATGCATCAGGAACCGTGAGAAGAGCAGATATTCGGCTGGCAGAATCCCCTTCTCGGTGATCACAAGCTCGTCCTTGACAAAATCCAGACCGTGAATGAGTCGCGTGTTGTCCACCACACCGTAGGCCACGCCGGTATAGTACGAATCACGCACCAGATAATCCATCTTGTCCACATCGATCTCGCCATTGAGTATCCGCGAGAGATCCCGTTTCGTCCAGAAATACGCCCGCTCTCCTTTGATATAGCCCAGCACCTCGATCTTGTCCAATCTAAACTCTTCGACGACCTCCGCAATCGTCGGGGCAAACGCGTCGGACCGCAGGGCCTCGTCGTGCTCGGCCCGCTCGGGGAAGAGCACCGCCTCGATATCTTCATGCCCCTTCCCCGTGTACTTCTTGAGCAGCGGCTCGGTCACGTGCGAGTACGGACCATGCCCCACGTCATGTATCAGCGCGGCAACGAGCAGCTCTTGCTCTTCTGCTGCAGGTACCTCGAGCCGGTTGAGCAGCAGGCACATCAGATGATACGTGCCGAGCGAGTGCTCAAACCGCGTGTGGTTCGCGCCCGGGTAGACCAGATAGGAGAACCCGAGCTGCCGGATTCGCCGCAACCGCTGCATCTCCATAGTATCAATGATCGCACGGGCAAGCTCGTCAAATTCGATATAGCCGTGGAGTGGGTCGCGAATCACCTTCTTCATCGGGCTTTCGTTACTTACACAAGAGCAGTGGCTTTTAGAAAGAAAAAGCTTTGATACTTACGCTAGCTAACGCTGCCACGATTCTTCGCACCTTCTCCACGACCTCGACCGCAGTCGTTCCGAAGATCCTGATCATCGGCTCCTTGCCCACCGCTCCGCGATCGAAGATCACTTCCGGAACGAACGCTTTACTCGCTTCTGTCACGCCCCAGTCCATCGTCTTCACGTATTCTGGCTCTTGCTCGCGCTCAAATGAGCTGACCGCCATCCCGAGCTTGTGACAGGCCTCAACGATCTCAGGTGCGAATTTCACGTTCATCGCGCTGCGGTACGTGCGGTTCTGCGCCCGCATCGCCAGTATCAGCCGCGCAATGTGATCACTGGCACCGAAGGCGACGCAGCCCGCTCTTATCCCATCCGCCGTGCGGATGATCCGGCCGTCCACCGCGGCAATGTCCTGCTCGCTTGTCGCACAGTCGATCGCCATGCAGATGTTCGTGCCCACCTCGGGTATCAGGTTCTCGAAGCCGATGGTCGCTTTCAGCATGCCAACTGCCAGCCGCACGTTCTCAGAAGTCCAGTATCGGTCTGCGTCTGTTTGCTGTCCCCTCGCCTGGTTCACCACGAGCAATCCGGACACGAGCTCACCATTGACGATCGCGTCATGCACGAACCCTTTCGCCGTTGCTGCAGCCACCTGCAGCGGTTTGCCTTTCGCCAGCTCCGCAGCCAGGGCAGCTGAGAATGAGCAGCCGCCACCGTGCACGATCCTGTCCGGTTTCACGAGCGGCGCGCTGATCTCCGCGAATGCGCCGTCGTAGAGCACATCCGTCGCTCTGCCAGCGGCGAGTTCATCCGCGAGATGCCCGCCTGTAACCACAACTGCCGGTGCGCCCAGCGCGTGGATCGCTCGTGCGGCTGCCTTCACCTCTTCTTTAGTCCTGATTCGTAGTCCGCTCAGGATTTCTGCCTCGGGCACGTTCGGCGTGATCACCGAGCAGAGCGGTAGCAGGTGCGTGGTCAGTGCCTGGAGCGCGGCATCCTCGATGAGCGCCCCACCGGCACCCGCTTTCATCACCGGATCGAGCACGAACGTGATGTTGGAGCGCTTCAGCGCTCGTGCTACTGACTCGATCATCGTGGTGGAATAGAGCATACCGGTCTTCGCGAAATCGACCCTGAGGCCTTCATCCGCTGTGATCGCGGCGAGCTGTGCAGCCACCATATCCACCGGCACCTCGTGTACCGCATGCACGCCCAACGAATTCTGGGCGGTAATCGCGGTAATTACCGACATCCCGTGCACGCTGAGAGCTGCAAAGCTCTTGATATCCGCCTGTATCCCCGCGCCACCGCTGCTGTCCGAGCCCGCGATGGTCAGTACCCTCTTCGCTCGCATCAGTCATCCCTCTCAGTAACGAAGAAAAGCCGAACGCTTTTACTTACATACAACACGAATCTCCACTTACTTCACCTTAATCACGCTGTACTTATCCAGCATCTCGCGCGTGATGAACCCGATGCCGCACTGATTCCCGATAATCTCGATCGCGATCAACTTGTCCGGATGGTTCAGGTTCACCTTCGGCTTCCTGCTCTGTACCTTCTCTATCAGGTCGTAGAAATAGCCGCCGACCTCGCGCTCCACCTTCTGGCTCGAAATCGTCTCTTTCATGCCACGACGCTCCACGCGAATACCGAAGGTCTCACCGGGCTCGATCTCATCGATGTACCGCTCGATCCGCATCTTCAACCGGTCGATTAATATCTCGGGCGATGTGAAGAACGTATCGTCAATGGGGATCACCCGCTGCAAGGTCGGGTATTTCCGCTGCTCCGCATCCTCGAGGAACTCCACGATATCCTCTACGTGCCCGATCACGACGTCCCGAAACCCCGACCGTTCAAATTCGCCGTCCGCTTCCAGAGATGCCAATAGTTCCTGCTCGCGGTCGCCATCACCTATTACTATCACGTTCCAGTCTTCCAGCATGCGCTCCCTCCTTGCTTCTTTTAGGCGTGCAATCCTGAAGCTCGATCGTTTACATACCTCTTACCCACCAGCACCCGGAGGTGCAAACGCGCGTCAATACCCCCCTGCTCTTACTTACATCTACTTCGGCGTCATTCAATATTTAATTATCTCCTCCTTCCCTTAGTGTGACTAACCGATCGATGCATCGATCTGATTGATCATTGCATTTTTTTGGGCAGTGTGTGGGTGGGTGGACGAAGATGCGCGAACCCGGACGAGACCAGGTGGAAGTTTCTGTTGTGTTCCCGGCACATAACGAGGCTGGTAAGCTGGAAGAGGCGGTACGGCAGACGAAGCAAGCGATGACTGCGATAACGCCCTCGTACGAGCTCCTCATCGCCGAGGATGGCAGCACCGATGGCAGCGCTGAGCTTGCGCGCGCTATCGCGGCGAACGACCCGATCGTGCGGCATATTCACAGTGATGCGCGCTTGGGGCGCGGGAAGGCGCTCAACCGCGCGTTTAAGGCAGCTCGGGGCGATGTTATCATGTTCATGGACGTGGACCTCTCTACGGATCTCAGCTATCTCAATCCGCTCATCAGCGCGATCCGCGACGAGCACTATGACATCGCTATTGGCTCTCGATTGCTCAGGGAGAGCGAAACGAAGCGATCGTTGAAACGAAGCGCGCTGAGTAAGGTGTATAACTTCCTCGTGCGGCTTATTTTGAATTCGAAGCTGCGCGATCACCAGTGCGGGTTCAAAGCCTTCGGCAGAACGTCTCTCCTCCACATTCTGGATGAGATTGAGGATGAGCACTGGTTCTGGGACACCGAGCTGCTCGTGCGCGCGCAGCGCAAAGGGTACCGTGTCAAAGAGCTGCCAGTGCACTGGGAGGATAAAGGTGCCGCTAACACCAAGGTGAAGGCGGTCAGCGATAGCACAGCACTGTTCTCCAATATCATCCGGCTCTTCTTCACCTTGAGGCGCGAGCAGTGAAATGAGGGTGCTCTTCTACACCGGCAAGGGCGGCGTGGGGAAGTCGGTTATCTCAGCAGCAACGGCACTGAAACTGGCGGAACGGGGCTATCGAACACTGATCATCTCGGGCGAGCCTACTTATACCATCTCCACACTCTTTGAGACCGAAGTGCAACCTGTGCCCACGCAGATCGCCGGGCAGCTCTGGGCACTGCAAATCGATCTGCTCCGTGAGATTCGGGCGAACTATGAGCGCATCCACGATTACCTGCTCTCACTCTTCAGGGCCGAAGAGCTGGATGAGCAGCTCGTTTATGCCTTTGCCTCATTGCCGCTAACAACGCGAACGCTTATGATGCGGTTGTCCTTGATACACCCCCTTCGGGTGTGTCGCTGAGGAACGTCTATCCGAGTGCCTACGCTACTCGGCGCGAATGCCGCGACGCTCATCAAATTGACGGTCCCGTTTGCGAATGTGGCGAAGGTGGCCGAGCCGATCATCGGTATCCCCACACCTGACAAGGAGGTGATCGACGAAGATATCAAACTACTCGAGACGCTCAGGAACGTGAAGCGTATCATACTCGATCGCGAGCGCACCCGCTTACGACTGATTGCAACGCCTGATACCGCCAGTATCCAGAGTATGAAGGGGACGCATCTCCTCGCACAACTCTACGGGATCACTGTTGATCTCGCGATCGTGAACAAGGTCATGCCGGACGAGCTGACCTCTTCGTGCCCTGGCATCTGGAGCCAGGAGCAGGAGAGCAGTCTGGCGGAGGCAGAGGCCGCGATTCGGCCCGTGCCGCTCAAGACACTCAAACTCGTCCCGCCGCCAATCAGCGGAGTAGCACGTCTTTCCGCCTTCGGTGAGGCGCTCTTCGGCGCAGAAGACCCTGCAGGGGGGCTATTACACAGGGGCGCCGGTGGATGTGCGAGCGACTGAGGCGGGGCTCGAGCTTGTGGTGCCGCTGCCGTCCGCGAGCACATGCAGGGATATGTGTGAGGTCGAGCGTGTGGGCGAGGATCTCTCGGTGCTGATGGCGACCGAGCTGGGTGAGGTCAGGAACTTCGTTGCGCTGCCCGCACGCGCACGTGCGATGCGGCTCGCGAAGGCCAGACTCGCCGGGGATGGGCTCCGAATATCCTTTATTAACCAGTAATTCAGACTGTTAGGAAAGGTGTAACTAGCCAGGGACGGGAATAGTCTGTCTCTACGACTCTTGAGCTGTCTTAGTGAGAAGCGAGGAACGAAAAATAAATGAGAGTTATCTTTTATACCGGCAAAGGCGGCGCGGGGAAATCGGTCATCTCCAGTGCAACGGCGCTGACGCTCTCCCAGATGGGCTACGAGACCCTGATCATCTCCTCAGATCCGGCGCATACGCTCTCGGACGCACTCGAGACCGACGTGCACCACCGGCCGACGGCCATCATGGATAAGCTCTGGGCTGTCCAGATCGACCCCATACGGGAGGCGCGGGAGTCCTACGGGGCGATCCAGGAGTACGTGGTTTCGCTCTTCAAGTCAAAAGGGGTCGATGAGGTGCTGGCCTACGAGATCGCCGCGATGCCGAACATGACCGAGTTTGTCGCGCTCTTGAAGCTGGTCGACTACGTGGAATCGGAGCAGTATGACGTGCTCGTACTCGATACCGTGCCCTCGGGCGACGCGCTGAAGAATATTTATCTCCCCACGCTGCTCGGCTCTACGGCCACGAAGGTGATCAAGCTCGTGGCACCGTTCGTGAACCTGGCGAAGGTGGCGGAGCCGATTGTCGGGATCCCCACACCGGGCAAGGAGGTCATTAATCAGGATATCAAGCTCCTGAAGATACTCCAGAAGCTGAAGACAATCATCTCTGATCGCAAGGTCACGAGCTTACGTTTGATCGCGAATCCCGAGGCATTCAGCATACAGAACCTGAAACGGACGTATCTTCTCGCCAATCTCTACGACATCAACGTCGATCTCGCGGTGGTGAACAAGATCATCCCCGAGGGGGTGCACGATGCGTACTTCAGGGAGTGGAAAGAGGCCCAGGAGCGGTATATAGTGGAATCAGAAGCGGCATTCCATCCGCTGCCACTGAAGAAGCTCCGGCTCTTCCAATCCGAGGTGAAGGGCTTGAAGCTCCTCGCTGAGGTAGGGCAGGAATTATTCGACGGTGAAGATCCCGCACAGGTCTACTACGAGGGGCATGCGATAACCGTCAAGGAGATTGAAGGCGGCCTGGAAGTGGTCGTGCCGCTCCCATCCACGGGCAATTACCGTGCAGTGACCGAGGTGGAGCGTGTGGGTGAGGATCTATCGGTCGTTATCGCGACCGACATAGGCGAAGCGCGTAATTTCATCCCCCTTCCCGCGATTGCGCACCTCATGAAGCTTGATAAGGCGAAGCTTTTAAATGACGCGCTCCACATATACTTCATCGACGAACGATGGAAAAAAGTGAAAAAATGAGTTGGGAGGATGAAGATTTAGTAAAGGCGGTTCGAATTCTTGCGGGGACTGCGACGTTACCATTCAAGGTCGCTTCAGATCTCGCAGGTAACGTTGTCGGCTCGCTGGAGGGATACGTGTCCAAGCCCACGAAACTCGCCGCTAATCTCATCGAGTGGCGGATCAGTACCTTGCAATCCATCACGAAGCTGATCGAGAAGGAAATCGCGCTCCTGGAGCAGTACAAGAGCGAGCTCGAGCCGGAACCAGAGAAGAAGGAGAAGGTCTCGGTCGAGTAGAGTTATCGTTCTACAATTCAGCTTAAGAGCATTCCTGGAAGCGCGAAGTACAGCGTTCGAGGTGCTTTTGGGGGGAACCGCTCCATGATCGTTGAGCGGACCCGTGCTCCACACTAACGAACTATCTTATTTATCTTGCAAATCCAAACAGAGGAGGTAGAGAAATGACGGAACAGAATCCTTTTGAGATGGCACAGAAGCAGTTGGACGAATGCGCAGCGATACTCATGCTGGACAAGGATGTGCACGAGCTTTTAAGACATCCCATGCGGGAGCTGCACGTATCCATTCCCGTGCGGATGGATGACGGGACGACGCGCGTCTTTCAGGGATTCAGGGTACAGTATAACGATGCGCTGGGGCCGACCAAAGGTGGTATTCGATTCCATCCTGCAGAGACGATTGATACCGTACGAGCGCTCGCGGCGTGGATGACCTGGAAGTGCTCGCTCCTTGGGTTACCACTCGGGGGCGGCAAAGGCGGCGTTATCTGCGATCCAAAGGCGCTTTCTGAGCCCGAGCTAGAGCGGTTGAGCCGCGCCTATATCAATCAGGTCTGGCAGTTCATCGGGCCCGACAAGGATGTCCCGGCTCCGGACGTCTACACGACCCCGCAGATTATGGCCTGGATGATGGATGAGTATTCAAAGCTGGCGGGGCGAAACACCTTCGGCTGTATCACCGGCAAGCCGGTCTGCATCGGTGGCTCCTGTGGTCGCGAGGATGCGACCGCGCGTGGCGGGATGTACACGATCCGGGAGGCGGCACAGGTGCTCGGACTCAATCTGAAGAACGCCACGGTCGCCATCCAGGGCTACGGGAACGCGGGCTGTAACGCGGCATTCCTCTGTAAGGAGCTCTTCGGCGCGAACGTTATCGCGGTAAGCGACTCGAAGGGTGGTGCTTATGACAAGAACGGGCTGAATCTGGAGAGCGTCTGCGGCTACAAGGCGACTACCCGGTCGGTCGTCGATTCGCCAAATACCGAGGTCATCACGAACGAGGAGCTGCTCGAGCTCGATGTGGATATCCTGATTGTAGCCGCTCTGGAGAACGTCATTACGGAGCAGAACGCGGGTAATATCAAGGCGAAGATCCTCGCGGAGCTGGCCAACGGGCCAACCACGCCCGAGGCTGATAAGATCCTGTATGAGAAGGGCGTGCACGTGATTCCGGACTTCCTCTGTAATGCCGGCGGTGTCACGGTCTCCTATTTCGAGATGGTGCAGAACATCAGCATGTACTGCTGGGGCATTGAGGAGGTTTATGAGCGCCTGGATAAGAAGATGACGGCCGCGTATCGCTCTGTGCTCGACGCCTCGCTGGGCTACGGCATTAACATGCGTCAGGCCGCCTACGTGGTCGCGGTTGATCGCGTGGTAGAAGCGATGCGCTTACGCGGCTGGGTCTGAGTCAACAGCTTACCGCGGTCCGAGTAAACAAGGCGAAGGAACCTTCTGCCTGCGGGTGGTTCCTTCCTTTTCCTTCTTCTATATCTATTAATAGTACGAGCTCTCCGCGCTACGAATGGGGGACGACGACATGCACACCGACGATCATGGGGTATGCGCCGTATTCCAGTCGCTCAACGCCATAATCTGAGTAGGTCAGGCCGATGGCGAGATACGTCTCGTTCCACCGTAGATACCGGCGCATGCGCCAGCCGCAGGTCCACCGGTGCCGTGCCTTCATCGCGTTCCAAGCATCGTAAAAGGCCGCGCAGCGGCATGACCAGTGACGGTATACCCGGCCCGAGCGATCTTTAAAATTGAACCGTATATACTGCTCATATCCCTTCTCGCGCTGCTTCGGCGGTGCGCGCTCTTCGTAGACCTGGATGATCCGCGGCTTGATCAGCCCCAGTGTCCGGCCGCTTTTGAAGATCGTATCCACAGCTGCATCCACATGCTGCTCTAAAAATGTTCTCTTCTCTTCTGCGGGCAGCTCGCCATCCACACCGCGGCTGTAAACGAAGAAGTAATCCTCTTTCCGCGCATGGCGGCCGCGCCATGCGTCGAGATAGACGGTGGAGACGCAGAGGTTCTTGAATAGTGGGCCTCGCGTTGTATCCAGCTCGTCGGCGTAAACGCCCTGCGGCCGTATCCACGCGCCTTTTTCATCGATGCCCGCGACGCAGACCCTATCACCTTCGGGACGGGCGACCGCGAGTACCGTGAGCTTCGTTCCCGGCACGTCGCGCAGCGGCTCGATCGAAGTTGCTAAACTGGTTATACGTGCGTAGTTTCCGGCATGGACGCGCTGATCCCCTTCCTTCCGAAGCGCGGAGAACGAAGCGTTCTCGATGCGGATGGCATCGCCCGGCCGTATCGCGCTATTAGTAACGAGCGCGGGCTTATCGTCCCGGAGCGAAACCCGCCAGTACTGGCGCGCGTCTGCGAGGATCAGGTCAACGACCTGCTCAGTCGCCTCACCACCAGCGGCACTGGAAACCCGTCCCGGCAGGATTCTGACTACCTTTCCGGTTACCGTTACCATAAACAATCAGCAGTATATCAGCTTAGCAGATAAAATAAATTTTATGCACTAAATTACCCTATAACTCTGCTTTGACTATGTTATCATTCCCCCTTCGCCTTTTATAAAGCGTTCCTACTCGCCCAAGCTGGCCACTCTGAGGCACGCTGCTCCCTACCGCAGTCCCCGTCTCGGGGGCTGTGATATCCGCTTCTGCTGTCAGGAGCCGAGCGAAGCAGGAAACGGCGCCGGGAGAGATGCACACCCGTCATCAGATCAGTACTTCCGAAGAGCCCGACTTCCGAAAGAGATTTATATGCTCCCCATCCACTCCAAAATCAAGGAGTCTTTGAAATGAATCGCTATCACCGGACTTTTGGTGATTTGAGGATTTGCGAGGGCACAACCGATTTTTTTGGGGATGCTCTCAGAGCTACTACTCTGGAATGGCGGTATTATTGCGGTGCCTGAAGGCGCGGAGTACAGCCAGCAAGACACGCTCAACGTAATTGCGTACGCAGCAACGTCAACGAGCAATTCGCCCGAAGCGGCGGCAAGAGAGCTGAGACAGAAGAACCCCGAGGCTTCTGTTCCTTCCGCCGATACCGTCCATAACTACATCAGAATCGCGAATAGCGTTGAGGGGATACTCACCTTCTTCAGAGCGCTTAATTCCCGCTTTCTGCCGCTGCTGCAGATTCCAGATACGCCGCAGAACTTTGCCATCGATTTCCACAATGAGGGCTACTACGGCGAGAAGAATGCAGAAGGCGTGAGAGGGATCCAACCGAAGAACGGCACGTCATGGGGGCACGTATATTTCACCATCGACTGGCTCGGCAGCCCTGCGCACACCCTGGACATCGTGAACGTCACGGGGCTGAACAAGGATTACGCAGCGCTCCTGAAGGGTGTGGTGCTACGGCTACAGGCGATGGAGCTCCGCTGTGGAACGATCTTCGCAGATCGCGAGTTCTTCAATCTCGCGGTGATTTCAACGTGCTCCGAACTCGGCGTTGATTTCATCATGGCTGCGAAGATCGACAAGCGGATAAATAAACTCCTGAAACGGCATAAAGAAGGGCAGGGGCGTGAAGCAGCGGTATTCAAGTACCGCTTCCTGGATGAGCAGAGTCCAGACTTTTATCTCGTGGCGATACCCAATCGCGAGTACGATCCGCGGAAGCGCGCGGGGCCGGATAACAAAGAGTTTCTGCTCTTTGCGACCAGCATCGCATTCGCTTCGCCGGAAGAGTTCGTAAAACGGGTTCCCCAGAGCTACCGAGCACGATGGAAAATCGAAACTGGCTATCGCGTGAAGAAGGATTTCAAGATACGAACGTGCACACGATCATACGTCGCACGAGTGCTCTTCTTCGTCGTTCAATGCATCATGCACAATTTCCTGAACCTCCTGAAGCGGAATCTCTGCATTACCGCGCAACAATTGAAGGCGCGGATCGTGGAAGACCTCGAGCGCTACCTGAAGCGTGGCGGATTCCGCAGAAAACTCTCGTTACGGGCATTTTACGAGAAGATAGCGCGGTATAATCAGCAGCGAGTGTTGGAACTCCGGGCTCGACTAGCTGGACCGTAAATTCGGTTTCCAGCCTAAGGTACGGCCCGCGCCGGTAAGTGACCTTCTTCATTCAGATGAGCGTAAGCTAGCGCTAATTTTGCCTGTTTTCGGCGTTCCTGCCCGGTAGGAACCACTTTCTCAGCTAGATAACGGCGTTTGAAATGGGTGATCTCGCCTTCGTGTTCTTTAGACCACAGCCCTTGATCTCGATCTCGCTTCTCATGCATAGTTCCACGATAATGAGGTGCAGCTGGCGTTCGGAACTCACCCCTTTCGGAACTACTGACAAAACCGAAAGGCTTAAATAATGAGCCACCAACCGCATGGCAAAGAGTAGAAACAGATGGATACGAAAAGAAGAGCGCTGGGGGTATGTATTGCGGCAATCATAGTGCTTTCTTGTACACTGGCATCGGCGAGTGCTGCGGTTGAGGTGGGGGTCAATAAAACGGTTTTGGATCCAGATACTGGTACATGGGTCGACGAGATAACCGCACAGGTGGGTGATACTGTTACATTTCAGATAAACTGTTTTTGCACAAATCTCTCCGAGTTGTGTCCTGGGACAACTGGCTCGCCGGACTTCGGGTTTGTGGATTACCCAGCGGAAAATTTTACTCTTATAGATGTTACTAACTTTACGCAAGACTTGATCAACGGTGTCTGGTACGTGAACCAAACACGTCATTATAAAATAGAGGGATGCAGTGAAGGCGTAAACAAAGCAGAGTTTCGCGCAGGTTGCTCTTTTGAGCCAGCCCAATATATAATAAATGATACTGCAACGGTCAATGTAGAATGTCCAGAAGCACCAGAAGCACCAGCACTCACACCCACCGGCCTCATCGCCCTAATCAGCCTACTATCAGCAATCGCTGCTGTCGCAATCGTACGAAAGAGGCGCTAAAAGGCCTCTTTCACTTCTTTTATTTTTGAAGGAAATAGCCACCTCAATAGAGTTTGTGGACATCAACGGCAAGCGGCACGAGGGCGGGATACCGGCGATACGGCTGTATTAACGGATAGGTATAGTACGCTCTGTTGAGCTCGTTGGTATATCCGCTTCTGCACCACGCTCATTCGCCTTCCGCTTGTATCGCTTCGTATCATAGCCGGTCGGATCCGAGGGTTTGATTTGCCACATGGTTAAACGTCACGCCCATCTTCCGAGTGTTACCGCTTTCTTCCATCTTCATAACAGCTGCCCGTTCGAGCAGTTCTGAGGCGTGATTCGTAGCGTCCATGAGCTGCGCATGCACGAAAACGAAAGGCTTATATGTGGCATCCTTCCTACCCTATCTCGTTAGTTCACGACACCCGTGGACTAGCTAGCCGAAGTTGTGCCGGAGGTGGAAGAATGAGTGCGCCGAGCAAAATTCATACGAGCCAGTTGGTGCAAATCCAACCTGAGGAACGGTTAGCCGCCACCTCAGAACTGAACCTTGCATCCAGTCTGGTAACGGGCTGTGGTG
>Ga0265594_1000392_pt1 | contig 36586 bp, 26 predicted proteins | sample saktaG_11_FD_190147 | JGI IMG/M metagenome (GOLD analysis project Ga0265594, IMG submission 190147) | Saline water microbial communities from Sakinaw Lake, British Columbia, Canada - sak_2011_5_24_80m | ecosystem: Environmental > Aquatic > Non-marine Saline and Alkaline > Saline ... | reverse complement strand
AAGAAACCTGATTCTCGAGAATTCGGGCGACAAGCCCATCTTCGAGATCTCCTCGATCCTCGTGGCCGGAAGCGCGAAAGACCTGGTCACAGTGGAGATCCCAAAGTTCGAGATGCTCGGCCCCGAGTCCGAGGACGTCTACGACGAAGAGGAGGTAAAAGTCGATATCGCGTTCTCCTCGCCGCCGGAGACTAAACCTGGCACATATTCGGGATTCGTCTACTTCTTTGACGATACATCCTCGCTGCCGCTTCTGGTGGAGTTCGAGGTCGAGCTGACCGAGCAGGAGAGCTACGGAGTCAGCCTCAGCATCGACGATGCGAGATCGGCTTCTGCGACCGTAGACCCAGACGAACCCGCGGAGTTCGAGCTGATGGTCAGAAACGCGGGCCTTTTCAAAGACGTCATATCCGTGGACGCGCCCCACCTCCCCCCTCGATGGACGGCAACCCTCTTCGACGGCGCAAAGCCCGTGGACCTGCCCTACAACCTCACCCTCTCCTCGGGGGTGAGCCGCGTCCTCGACCTGGAGATCGCAGGCGAAAGGGCTGGAGATAGCCGGGTGATAGGGATATCGGCGACCTCCCTGAGCGACCCTTCGAAGAACGCCTCGGTCGAAGCGGAGATTGAACTCAACCAGGAGATTCGCGCTTATGAAGCCGTTCTGAAGCTGCCAGAGGTGATGGTGGTCAACAGAACCCACACCGGATCGATCAAGATCAAGCTCAACGTCGACGAGAAGATCTCGGTCCAGGTCGCCGCGCCGCCGGACTTGATGGTCATGCCCCAGAACCAAGTGATCGCGGTCGGAAAAACGAAGTCTGGGGTCGGCGAGTTCACCTTGATGGCCATAAAGCCTGGCCGGTTCGAGATCGAATTTCTGCTTCACGACTCCTACGGAATTCCCCTGCCCACGGAGAGGGCGGAGGTTTTGGCGATAGATACGGCAAAGTTCGCCATCGTGACCGGGGACGGCCTCCTCTATAGAGCCCTGGCTTTGTCCTATGCTGAGGGGAGGGTCAACGATACCGTGCCCGTGATCACCCTCACCGGTGGCGAGCTGGACGAGGGCGACATCGAAGAGCTGGAGGAGATGCCGCTGGCCAAGGTCGTGATTCTGGGGAACGAATCGGTCGTCCCCTCCGACGTCGAGAAGCTTATCGCAGAGATGATGCCAACCGAGAGGATAGGCGGCGAGGACGTCTGCGAAACCTCATGGCTATTCGCATCGATCATCTGGCCTGAGGGCGCTGAAGAGGTGGTCCTGACGGGAACTGACGAGGCGGGGGCCTTTGCAGCATACGAGGTGGCAAAGAAGATCGGCGCTCCCCTGATAATCTGCGGCGCCCATCTCTCCGAGGCGAGCGAGTCAGCGCTGGAAGATATGATAGGAACGGGCCTATCCAAAGCTCTGGTATGGGGCAGCGGGGTCGATGAGGCCGTGATAGAGGCGCTGAAAGATGCGGGCCTGTCCATTGAGGAGGCGGATTAATTGAGACGCTTTTTGACGCTCCTGACGTTGTTTGCGATCTTCGCGATCGCCGCTGACGCCCAGATGGAGAGAGGGACGAAGTCGGAATCCCTGGAAGAGACAATCCTGGTGGGGGCGGACGACTGGCACGATGCGGTCGCCGCGACGCCTCTTGCGATCTGGTCGGAGGAGGGGGGCGTCGAGACGAGGCCCCTTCTCATAATGCCAAGAGATATTGAGGCAGGAGATAGGCTGGGCTGGATCGATCAGGCCGACCTCGAACGCTACGGCCCGGTCCCTGCCCTCCACACCATGACCGCCGCCAACGTATCGGCCCTGGTGATCGACGCAGAGGGGGATCTCGCGAAGAGTCTGGTTGAAGCCGCCCAGAAAGAGGGGGTCAAAGCCTACGTCACCGCCACCCTGGAGGTTCCCGAGGACTCCGGCACGGAGGTCGCCGACGAAGAAGTCCTGGCAGCAAGCGACAAAGATGCTGCCCTCAGCCTGATGGGAGAGCTGCTGGTCCAGGACCTAAGGTTCGAACCGGCCACCAGATCCGGCTCGGTTCCAGGGGAGTTTCAAGACCTTTATCCCGACTCGGCCCAGATAGCCGTCGGCTCCGATGGGATCGTCATCGCCGACCGGCTCTGTCCCGTGGACCCCGATGCGAGAGATTACCTCTACGACCGGGTCGAGGAGGTGATCGAGGATTACGGCGCCGATGGTGTCGTCCTCTACAAGTTCGGGTTCCTGGACGGTGATCACTGTTTCTGCGACGTCTGTAAAGAGGAGTTCTACAACGATACCGGCGTTGACCTCTCAAGAGTCGGGTCCAGCAGCTACAACCGCCAGCTTTGGAACCGGTGGAAGGAAGAGCAGGTCCTGGAGGTCGTCGAAGAGGTCGCAAATATGACCTCTGATCTCGGTCCTGTAAAGCTCGGCGTCGCCGTCGGGGATCCCTTTGATCGGAGCGAGGGGTACAACTACGCCGAAATATCGGATCTGGCCGACTTCGTGGTGGTGAGCCCCGTTGCGCCGGCAGATATGAAGGTGGCTGCGGAGATGACGGATACTTCCGTCTTCGTCAGGCTCAGCGACGACTACGTCGAGTACACCATATCCACCCAGAACGTAGAGGGTACGGTCGGTTACGTCGAAAACCTGGCGAGGGGCGGAGCCTCCGGCATGGTCTTCGAGTACGACGTCGTCTACACCCCCCTCTGGTCGGAGCTTCAGCCCCCGTCCCCCTCGGTCCGGTGGCTTCTCGACCGGCTGGAGGGCAGGACCCTGGGCATAGGTGACGTATTCTGGAAGTGCGATTCAACGATCGATGCCAACGACAGCTTCGAGATGGCATCGAAGATCGCTTCGAAGTGGGAAAAGTCGCCCGGAGCGGTCCTGGTGGGGGATAACTACAGCGCAGGCCTCACCGGTGCCGCGATCGCCTCTTACCTCAACTGGCCGATCCTCTTCGTCGGAGACGAGTTGTCCAACTCCACGGAAGATGCCCTAGTCCGCCTCGGGGCAACCACGGTGGTTTTTGCCGGACCCATATCCGAAAAGGCCCGATCGCGCCTCAGAGATCTCAACCAAACGATCATCGAGGGCAACAGCGAGCTTTTGATCCAGGAGATGAGAGCCCGTGGGGACGAGGTGGAGTCGGTGGTCCTCGCCAACTCTCGCGACCTGTCGCTCCTCGCTCCGAAGCCGGAGTCGGAGCTGAAGAGGACCGAGATCGACGACGACCTCCTCCTGGAAGTCGAGACTAACCCCGTCGCGATACCCTCTGATAGCGAGGGGGAGATCGTGCGGCTCAAGGTCACCCTCAAGAACCGCGGCAAGGAGGAGCTGGAGGACCTGGTCCTGACCGACCTGATCCTGCCCGCCAGGATGGTGATCTGGTGGTCCACGGCGTCGGGCGATGTCGCGCTCGTCGATCCCCTGACCGGCACGGAGCCGACCGCCGACGGCGCCTTCTTCGACGGATCTCTCCTGAACTGGACCCTTGACAGTCTCGGCCCCTCCGAGTTCGCCACCTTGAACCTGGAGGTGATGGTCCTCCACGCCCTCGACGCCGGATGGACTCAGCCCCTCGACAGCGGGATCTCGGTGACTTACAGCGGCATCGACGAAGACGGAAACGGCGAAGACGAAGACGGTGGTGACGGAAACGGCATAGAAGAAAACGGGAAGGTCAGTGGGGCCGAGGACAGGCCCTTTGTCAACATAACCTATCCGTCCCAAACCTCGCCGGGATGGTCCGAGATCTCCTGGAGGGTGACGAGGCAGCCCCACCACGTCGTTCTGAACTACTACAGCCCCACCAGCTGGATGGGAAGCCAGACCTTCGGAGACTGCAGTCCGGAGAAGGTCTGCACCACCTCCGTCCTCTTCGGGAGGCCGGGGACCTGGACCTTTAACCTAGAGGCCTGGAGGGGGGAGGAGGATATCGATCACCGGACCAGGAACTTCACGGTGGACGTCTGGTCTTCCACAAGCCCCATCAACGTGACCGCCTTCAGCCACACCAAGATCCCCAAGCTATCCCTCATATCGCCCACTATGGCCGGGGCCAGGAGGGGAATATTAGTCGACGTGGCAAAAGACCCCCAGTATCTGGACCCCGTCGAGGTGGAGGAGGAACTCCAGACTCTCGTCGACGACCTGGAGATCTCGCCAGAGTACCTGATCGTGGTCGGAGGCCCCGGATCTCTCCCCTTCATACCCACGGGAGAAAGGCAAGAGGTGGGGGCCTTTGAGTTCGATATTAATAGGGAGTATTCGATCGAGCTGGACGACGACGGCTACCAGGACGCCGCATCGGGGAGGATGATAGGCCTCAGCGTCTACGACGCATCCCAGGTGGCGGCAAGAACCCTCGCCTACGACAGGATAGGAGGCGACTGGAGAAACTCTGCCCTGGTGATATCGTCGCCCACCGACCATCCCACGTGGCCCGCGTCGCCGATTCCCCTCCGGATCGGAGAGTACCTGAGGGCTGCGGGGCTGAAGGCCGAGAACCTCCGCTGGGAGGAGGCGACCTACCAGAGGGTATCATCGAAGATGAACAGCGGCGAGAACATAGTCTACTTCTATTATCACGGCGTCGAATGGGGTTGGACGCTCTCCCTCTGGGCGCTGATGGACATTGTAATGGACGAGGAGCAGGTGAAGCAGCTGACCCTCGCCCCTCAGACCACCACCACCTCGGCCTGTCTCACCACCAAATTGAACGGCCGAGCCATCGCCTACACCGATGGGATCGACCTGTTCATCCCGACGAGGCTAGAGGACTCCATGGCCCTGGCCTTCCTGAAGGCTGGAGCCGTGAACTACGTCGGAGCGAGCGCCATCTCCTTTATATTCGGCTCAGATGATCATGCGGGAAGGATGTATCAGGCCCTCGTATTCGAGAACGCCACCATCGGCGAGGCGATGACGGCGGCAAACAACCTTTACATATCGAAGATCCGGGCCACCGAGGGGACCGAGCTCGGAGAGATCGTCGGAACCCAGACTTGGGGCACCTCCGTCGAAGATGTGCTCAATCAGACCGTGAGCATGTACACGCTATTCGGTGATCCGGCTTTCAGGCCGACGATCCCGCAAACCCCAGACCTGCCGTACCAGATCGAAACGTCGAACGTCACCGAATCGAACGTCACGAACGAGGTTTCGGTATCGTTCAAGCCAACCTCCGAGTGGTCCGCCGACTGGATCTACTGGATCGTGGAGGATTCCTCAGACGGCTATCTGAGCCTGAACGCACCCCCCGCCCTGATCGGCGAGGTGGTTCTGCCCGAAGACGCCGAGGAGATAGTGGTCAAGGAGAAGGGACGGGCGATCTGGCACGGCGAAGAGCTGATCGGGAGAGAGAAGCGGGTGGTCTGGCCGGTTTTGAGCCCTGCCATAAACGAGAGCAGGACCTTCACCGTCGAGTACAGGCTGGTGCCGGGCGAGGTCCAGATCGTCAACGTCTCGGTGGGCTGGAACCCCATCTCCCTCCACCTGAACCCGAAAGATCCCTCCGTCGCCAAAACCCTCGATCGAAAGAGCTACCGTGGGATATTCACCCTCTCAGAAGACGGCTGGAACTACACGATCAAGGATGACCACGTGGTCAACGTGACCGACCTGGAACCTGGAATGGGTTACGTCATCGACGGCGAGGAGAACTTCTCCCTGGAGATACCCGGAAAGCCGGTGGAGCTTCCCTACATGGTGGAGCTGCACGAAGGCTGGAACCTGGTCGGAGTTCCAGTGAACCAGACGGTTCCGACAGCCAACGTCACGGTGAGAGCGAACCACAAGCGCTACACCTACTTTGAAGCCGTCGAGGAGGGGATAATCTCGGCCTTCCTCTGGACCTACAGGGACGGAAGATGGGTCCATCTCGAAAAGAACGAGTCCATGATCCCTGGAGAGGCCTACATGGTGGAGGCGGCTCAAGAATGCAAGCTGGAGTTCGGCTGAAGGACTGAACTCCCTATTCTTCTGCGGTTCTCAAACATTCAGGGAATGATGAGGCTCGCTTAGGGAAAAAAAGATCGTGCCATGACCGATCCCGAGGTCATGGCATCTTATTCCTATTTTGGGCGAAATTGACATTTGCAGGGACTTATTCCTCCTTCGCAATCCCACCATCCGACGTAGAGCCTTCCCGCATCCTCAGCGCTATTTTCGTCGCAGGTCACTTTGCAGGTGTAATTACCCTCATCGCTCTCCTGGACTCTCCAGATGATGTAGGTGCTGGAGGTGGCGTTCTCGATCAATTCTCCCGTCTCCGAGGAGATCCCATTATACCACTGGTAGCTGATGTTGTCGCATCCCGTGGCCAGCGCCCTGAATATGGCGGTCTCGTTCGGACATTTGGCCTCGTTCTGGACGACGACGGCCAGGTTCTCGAAGACCCTGTACTCGATCTCGTTGCTCTTGGTGGTGACGTTCGTCTTCTCGTTGTGGACCTCGTACCAGACGGTGTAGTTGCCGGCCGAGTCTGCGGTGAACCAGACTCGATAAGCCCTTCTCGCCTTCACTTGCCAATCAGGAACGTAACTTTGTTTTATTCCGTTGGGCTTCATCTCGTGGATTGTCAATATCCCATCCATTCCGGGAATTATCAGCTCCTTTGCGTGCCTGTCCTTCTGTATCATGAGCCTGGTGGTGCGAACGTTGTTGCTGTACGGAAAGACGATCCAAAGGGCGTTCTCGTCGGGACCTGGCATTCCTGGATGGTCGTCAGTCTCGCCCCAGCCGAGCTCTTCGCCCTCAGATCCCGCGTAATCGCTGTAGAAGTTCTCGTCGATGATCCAGTCGTCCACAGGAGTGACGTCCGATGAGTCGTCCGACTCGTCGTCTCCTGAAACGGCGTCTTCAGAGGGTTCGTACTCCTGCGCCCCGAAGCCCCCCCAAACGAAATCGTCGCCAAAATCGAAGTCTTCGCCCCAAAGGGACCAATCCTCTTCGAAGGGCGAGGCGATCCCACCATCCCCTCCGAGGGACGAAGAGATCCAAATCAGACCGATGACCATGACGGCCATCAAGAGTTTAATTGCCTTCATGCTAACAATCTCCCTGATAGAGACTTTGTAGCCTACTGATATAAAAGATTTATTTTCAGAAATTTTCTTAGGTTTCGGCTCGCCGATCCCTTCATTACCTTCGGGGCGAGCAAGTTAAAATAAGAACGTCGCCAAAATCGACTTATTCGCCCCTTGAGGAGATCCAATTGGCTAGACCTCTGGTGCTCGGAAACGGAAGAATTCTGATCTGCGAGGACGAGAGGGGGACGATTAAAGACGTCTACTTCCCCCACGTGGGCCTTGAGAACCACGGCCACTCCATCAGGGCGGGGATCTGCGACCTTGATGGATCTCGCCGATGCAGCTGGTTTGAGGGCTGGAACCCGGTCCAGAGGTACAAGTCGAGCTTTCGCGAGGACTTCATCAGGGGATCTCCGATCCTGGTGGGAGATCCGAAGCCCGACGAGGAGGGTTTTGTTCACGGCCTGATCTCGAACATCGGAGAGACGGTCTTTCGAAATCCCGCGATGGAGATCGAGGTCGCCTTCCTGGACGCGGTCCACCCCTCCGCGAACGTCTTCTCCAGGATCTTCGAGGTGAGGAACGTCTCAGAAACAAAAATAAACCTGAGGCTATTTTCCAACCAGAACTACAGGATCCTGGAAAGCAAGATAGGCGAGACGGCAGTGGTGGATCGGGACGTGCTGATCCACTACAAGCGCGATCGGTACATCCTCCACGGAAGCGATCCAAAGTTCGACCAGTTTGCAACGGGCACCGCCGAGTGGCGGGGCCTGGAGGGCACCTGGCGGGAGATCATGAAGGACGGGGCCCTCAGCGGAAACCCCGTGGCCCACGGGTCGGTGGACTCGACCCTGGGCTGGACGATTTCGGACCTTGGGCCCGGAGAATCGCGGAGGGTGCACCTGTGGATCGCCTTCGGAAAGAGCTACAGAAACGTAATCAACTCCCACAAGCGGCTTGAGAGAGGAGAAATAGCGAGCCTCTACAAGACATCTTTCAACTTCTGGAACTCATTTCTCGAAAGAGTCTCAGTCCTTCCCGAAGCCGCCCTCGTGGACCGCCTCCCGGAAAGGGTCCGCGAGATCTTTTACAGGAGCCTGATGGCCACCGTGGCTCATATGGACATGAACGGGTCGGCTATCGCCTCTTCGGACTCCGAGATCAAGCAGTTCGGGGCCGACCTCTATACCTACTGCTGGCCCAGGGATGCCGCCTGGGCCTGCATCGCCCTCGACCGGGCGCGGCACCACCACCTCAGCTGCGAAGTCTTCACGTTCTTCTCAAAGACGATAACCGATCGAGGCTACTTCCTCCACAAGTACACACCGGCCGGCGACTTTGGGAGCACATGGCACCCGGTTCCCATGATCCAGATCGACGAGACGGGCCTTCCCCTCTTCGCCCTATACCACAACTGGCTCTGCGCGAGGAACGTCTGGACCGCCGGGAGGTACTTTGGGTCGATCGCGTCCCCCGCGGCCAATTGGCTCCTCCGGACCCTGGACGAGTCCGGCCTCCCTTCGTCGAGCTTTGACCTCTGGGAGGAGAGGAAGGGTGTTTTCACCTACAGCGCCTGCACCGTCTACGCCGGGCTTCGGGGTGCCTCTGAACTGGCCCTCGCCCTCGGAAACGACGACCTCTCCGAGGCCTGGTCCGAGGGGGCAGAGAGGGTCAAAAGGGCGATCGTAAGCCTGCTTTACGACGATCAGCTCGGCCGGTTCAGGCGGTCGATCGATGACTCCGCCCTCGACTCGTCCTTATTTGCCGTCTGGTGGTTTGGGGTTCTGCCTCCCGAGGACCCCCGGGTGGTAAGAACGATGGAGGCTGTGGAGCGGGAGCTATCGCGGCCGTCGGGTGGTGTTGCCCGGTACGAAGGCGACCTTTACGGCGGCCGGATGAACAGCTGGATCATCTGCACCCTCTGGCTCGCCCAGTGGCACTCAGCGGTGGGAAATTTCGAGAGGGCTCTTGAGCTCATAAGATGGTGCGCAGACCACGCCCACCCCACCACGGGCCTGTTGCCAGAGCAGGTGGCAGACGACGGCACCCCGAGATCGGTTCTGCCACTCATGTGGTCGCACGCCGCCTTCGTCCTGGCGGTGCTGGAGTATATCGAGGCCCTTGGAAAGAAGGTGGGAAGGTGCGAGCTCGAGCCGACCGGCTGAGATAAAAATCATCCATCAAGCCGCATTCAACGGCCTTTCTGCCTCGATCCTCTCTTCGAGGCAGGATTTGAGCAGTTCGAAGATCCCATCGACCTCTTCTGACGTGGGGAGAACCTCTCTGGTCCTATCGAGGTAGCCCCTCTCCCTGACAGCCACCAAAGCCGGCCAGAAGTTCATGTCAAAGATCCAGCTCGCCTGGAGGAGCTTGAAGTCGTTGAGGCACCTGAGGTCTTTCACCTTCACGATCTCTCCAGCCTCAAGATCCCGACGAACCCCATCCGAGATCCCTGGAGTGTCGGGAAGGTCCAATTCCAGAGCCTCGTTCCGGTAGCCCTCAAGCTCGCGCTGATGGTAGTAGTCGAGGAGGACGGCCCAGATGTCCAGTTTGTCGGCGTCGCGAAGGAGCTTTGAGAAGAATAGGCACCGCTCCGACTCGTCCTCCGGAAGGGCGGCCCGGTTGTGATATGATATCGCTTTGAGGATGAGATCCCGCTCCGACGGATCGAGAGGGTCGAGAACCCCCTTTTCTAGGAGGACCTTGACGGAGAGGGAGGCGTGGTCGCAGGATCTGCGGTCCGAGAAGGTATTGTATCGGGCGTACTGGGGAAAGCGCCCGACGTCGTGAAATAGGGCCATCACCTCCGCGAGGCGGAGGTCCTCCTGGCCGAGGCCGAGGGCCCGGCCGATCTCGCAGATCTCACCGCGGACGCGGTGGGTGTGCTCCTCCTTCAGGACGATGTTTCTGTCCTTATCGAGATCGGCGGACTTGAAGGTCTGAACGTACTCGGAAAACCAGCGCAAAAGATCATTTAAGGTCTCTTTATCCATCCGGGTCCACCAGAGAGGTCTTCAATCCTCGAAGGCTACGATGTAGACGCCGTCATCCCGCCGCTGGCCCTTGACCAGCTCGCAGTGCCTCAGAATCGCGAACTCGTTTTCCAGCTCCTCGGCCGGGAGGTCGAACCGTCTCGCGATCTCCTCCCTGGTGGCTCCGCCCTTCGAGATGATGAATTCGTAGATCTCTCTCTGAGTATCGGTGAGCCCCTCGGCCCCGACGAGGCCCGCCTTCTCCCTCAAGATCTTCTTTGACCTTACGGCCCAGGGGTCGCAGACCTTGATCTTCTGGTGGGCGTTGATGTAGCAGTTCTCGCATATCTGCACCCCGCCCTCTTCGATGAGGTCTTCTGCTGGAAACTCGCGCCCGCAGCGTTCGCACTTCTGGATATCTATTTTATCGTCGCCCATTTTTATCCGCCTCGTCTCAACTTCAATCGTCCACCAAGCCCTTCAAAAGCGCCTCGTACCGCTCTTTGATCCTCTCGATGATGTCCATATCGTAGGGCTGGTGGGTCGGAACCTGGATCTTTGCCTCCAGCTCCTTGTAGTCGGGGGCGGCAGATATGCCGTTTTCGTCCGTGGGGATCCCAAGGTCCAAGGCGATCTCCTCAATCATGGGGGATAGGGGCTTTATCGGGCGGGCACCTTTCGCCTTTTCTCTGTACTCTATGAGGAGGGAGTCGATCTCCTCATGAAGGGATGTGGTCTTCTCGGGATCGAACCTGCCCGACTTTTCCGCGATCAGATTTATGCTATCTTTGGCTTGGGTGAAGGTCCTGATGCCAGCCTCGATCAGTTCGCCTGAATAATGCTCTTTTGCCCTCTCCTCGTAGCCTGGGGCTATGACCAGGAGGTCGAGCCTCTTCATCAGCTGGATGTCGTTTTTGAAGGGCTTGTAGGGGTTGACGACTGCAAACTCCAGGCCCATCCGCTCGGCGAGGCTTCTGTACATGGGGGTGACTCCGAGCCTCTTTTTCTCCTTCATCACCCTCTTGACGAAGTTCGGGTCGTCGAAGTCGAGGCCGAAGTACTCGGCGAAGTTCTTGGTGGTGGTGATGATCTTCGTCCTCCCCTCCTTCTCGGCCTGGATCAGGCCCAGATCCTCCAGCTCCTTCACGTGGCCGTAGCTCTTGTTACCCCTCACCCTCGCGAGCTCGCTCTGGGCGATGGGCTGGTTGTAGGCGATGACGGCAAGGGTCCGCAGGAGGGGGGCCTCCAGCTCTTTTGGGCCGACCTTGCTCACCCGGTCCGCTAAGCTGGCCCGAACCTGCATCACATACCGGTCCTCAAACTCCTTGATCTCGATTCCGCCTCCCCTCTCGGAATAGTCCCTGACCAATTTTTCTGCCAGTGTCCTGACGGTCCTGATGGCCAGGTCCGTCAACTCCGCGATCTCCGCGAGAGACAGGGGCCGGCCTGCTGCAAAGAGGGCGGCCTCCACCACGGCCGCCAGGTCTTCGTCCTCGGAAACTTCGCCCGCCAAATCAGATCCACCTCACGCGAGCGGTTCCCCCTTCCCGCCGGGGTGCCTCTGTATATAAAGCTCGCCGAAAAGGGTCTCCTGCTCAAGCCAGATCTCCCTTCTCCCTGCCATGAAGAGAAGAGAGACGTAGTTCAATACGTCGCAATTTCCGATATCCGAAAAGGAGACCCGATCCTCCGTCTCCAGCCTCCCGAAGATCAATCCACGAAGAGCCCGGATCCGGTCCTCGATCCCCTCCTCGTGGGCCCGTTCCATCGCCTCCTCTACCGTTGCCTCGGGCCTCTCCCTCGTCCTGATGACCTTCCTATCTGCGACCGTCTCTGCCCTCTTCAGCTCCGATATCAGCTCGTCCAGGGTGACGGGCCTTCTTGTCCTCCTCCGGATGGGAGGTACCGGGAGCCCCTCGACCTGTCGCCTCCTGAAGACGGGGGCGTCGTCGAACTCGTCGAAATAGTCATCTTCAGGCCCATCGTCACCCTCCTCGATCGAGTCGGACTTCATCCTCAAGAGGATGCTGGCGTAGAGGAGGGTTCTGCCGAGGGCCGGAAGGTCTCTATCCCCCATCGACTCGATCCTCTCCAGGAACTTCTCGGTCACCTGGGAGAGGTCCACGTCCCAGGGGTCGATCTCCCCTTTCCTCGCCAGGTCCAGGAGGACCTGGACCGGGTCTGGCTCCAGGCCGAAGGGGTCTGGAAGATCCGAGACTTCGACGACGGAGCTCAGTTCAGACACACTCCTGTTACGGTGGATATGTTGTTCTCCTGCATCGTCACTCCAACGATGTACTTCGCCTCCTGGATCATGGGCTTACGCAAGGAGACGACTATGAACTGCGCCATCTCGGCGATCCCCTTGATCAGCTTTGCCACCCTCTCGACGTTGGCGCCGTCCAGGAACATGTCGATCTCGTCCAGGGCGTAGAAGGGCGCGGGCCTGAATCTCTGGATAGCGAAGATGAAGGCGAGGGCGGTTAGGCTCTTTTCGCCCCCGGACATCGCCTCCATGCGGTGGAAGGACTTCCGGGCGGGCCTCGCCCTGATCGTCATCCCGCCGCTGAGGGGGTCCTCCTCGTTCTCCAAAATTAGCTCCCCCTCGCCCTCCGAAAGCCTGTGGAAGGTATCCCTGAAGTTCTCGTTGATGCCGTCGAAGGCGGCCATGAAGGCCCCCCGCTTCATCTCCTCGTACCGGTCCAGCTTCTCGAGTAGGTCTTCTCTCTCCCTCTGGAGCGTCTCTCTCCGGTCGCGGAGCGTCTCCCTCCGGTCGAAGACCCGGTCGTACTCCTCGATGGCCAGCATGTTCACGGGCTCAAGATCTTGCATCGACCTCTCGAGGGCGTTGATCTTCCGGATTATCGTCTGGCTCTTGGGAGGCTCTGCCGAGACGTCGACACCGCAAGCTTCGATCTCGGCCCTGAGGTTGTCGGTCGCAGACCTCATCTCCATGGCCGCGCCATCGGCCGCCGCGATCCGGGCCCGGATCCGGTCAAGCTCCCGGTCGGTGGAGTCGACCTCCCTCCCCTTGGCCATGGTCTTGTCGAGAAGCTGGCTTCTTTCGCCCTTCAGGCCGGAGAGCTCCTCCTCGATCTCCTTTTCCTTTCGGGCCAGCTCGGTGAGGGCGAGCTTCGCCTCCTGGACTCTCTCGGCCGCGATCCCCTTCTTCTCCATGGCCGCCCTCTTCTTCAGCTCCCGCGCCTCTTTTCTTGCGGCAAGCTCCGCTTTTCGAGCAGAGCAGCTCTCTTCCCTCAGCCGATCGCCAGTGATCTCAGCCTCGATCTCGGAGACCCTCCGCTCAAGCCCCCGGATCTCTGCCTCAAGGCCGTCGGCGAGGGCCGACAGCTCCGGGATCTCAGAGCCTTCCAGGTCCCTTTCGAGAGCCCTCGCCCGCTCCTCGTGACCCCTGGATTCAGACTCCATCTCCCGAATCGCCCTCTCCATAAGGTCGAGCTTCTCCCTCACCTCGGCGGCCTCGGCCTTCATCTCGGAGAGCCTCTTCTCCCGGTCCTGGACGGACCGTTCGAGCCGGAGCTTCTGGTCCTCGATCTCCTCCAGCCTGAAGCCGATCCTTGCGACCTCCCGGCCGAGCTCCTCCATCTCCCTTCTGACGGTGGAGACCTCACCTTCGACCCGATCGAGCCTCTCGATCAGCGCCTCCCTTTCGGACTGTGCCAAAAAGACCTTCCTCGATGCCTCTTCGAGCTTCTGCCGCTCGTCGGCGGCGAACTTGAGCCTGGACTTGAAGTGGCCCCCGGTCATGGCACCCCCTTTCTCCACGAGGTCCCCATCCAGGGTTACCATCCTGTAGCGGCCCATGAGCCTTCGGGCCGTCTCCAGGTCTCTCACCACGAGGGTGTCTCTGAAGACGTGCCAGAAGGCCGGAAGGAACCGGGGGTCGAAACCGACGAGGTTGAGGGCGTAGTCGACGACGCCCGATTCATTTGGTGGAACCGGGGGCCTTCCCGACTGCATCTTGTTCAGGGGAAGGAATGTGGCCCTTCCGGCCCTCGACCTCTTCAGGCTCTCGATCGCCCTGGCAGCATCCCCGTCGGTCTCGGCGACTATGCTCTGAAGCCTCGCGCCGGCCGCCACCTCCAGGGCCGTGGCGTGCTCCTCGCCGACCTCGCCGAGCTCTGCTATCGTTCCGTATAAACCGGACAATTGGTTCTGGCTGATGGCGGACCTTATCGCCTCCACGGCCCTGCTGTAGCCCGACCCCTCCCCCGCCGACCGCAGGCTCGCCTCGGCCCTCGCCTTCTCCATCTGGAGCTTCTGGAGCTTCTCGTCGACCTGGCCCATCTCCCGCCTTATCGATATCCTGGCGGAGTCGAGGTCGTCCCTCTCCTCTTCGAGGTCCGAGATCCGGTCCTCCAGACCCCTCCGATCCCGAATGATCCTCTCCTTCTCCCGGTCGAGGCTGGCCATCGTCTCTTTTGCCTCGGAGATCTCGAGAGCCTCCTCCTCCCGCTCGATCGACCTTCTTCTCGCGGCGTCGAGGTGCCGGTCCCTCTCCCGCATAAGGTCGGCAACCCTCGACTTGGCCTCTTCCCACTCCTTTTTGACAACGGAGAGCTGGTCTCTCAGCTCTGCGTACCGTGCGTCGGCCTGGGCGATCTTGTCCCTGTAACCTCCGAGGGTCTCCTCCCTCTCCTCGATCTCGGCGAGGATGCTCGCCTTTCTGATGGACCCGTCCCTGATCTTCGAGGAGAGCGCCTCCGCATCCCGGCTGAGCCGGTCGGTCTCCAGGTAGTCGGACCTCTGCTCGGCCTCCATCTCAATGATCTCGGCGTCGGCCATCTCGATCCGGTTCTCCTCGGCCTCGATCTGGCCCTTCCTCTCCACCATCCGCCGTTTGACCTCGATCTGCTCGTCCTCGCCCTTGTAGGTGATCTCGGAGTTCAGCTCCTTCAGCTCACCTTCGAGGTCAGATAGCTCGGCCCTCTCCCGATCCAGCCTCTTGGTGAACTCCTCATCCATGGCCCGAAGGCCCTGCCCCTCCCTCTCCAGGTCGGCGAGGTCGAATTCGGCCTCCTTCAACTTCGCCAAAAGCAAAAAGGCCTCCTGGCGGCGTTTCTCCTCCCGCTGGGCCTGGTAGGCGAGGGCCCTGTCCCTCTCCTCGGAGAGCCTCGACAGCTGGGATTCGACCTCCTCCAGGATCACGTCGCCCCGGTCGATCCTCTCCCTCACCACCTCCAGCTCCTCGAGGGCCTTCCTCTTCTTCTCGTCGAACTCGGCGACGCCAGCGATCTCGTCGATAATCCTCCTTCTTTCAAGAGGCGACATCTCGATGATCCTGGTGACGTCTCCCTGCATGACCACGTTGTAGCCCTCGGGGGTGATCCCGGCCCTGGATAGGTGATCGTGGATCTCCGTCTGAGTGCAGGGATTGCCGTTAAAATAGTAGATGCTCTGATACTTGTTTTTGGTCAGCCTGACCTTCCTGGATATCTCGATGACGTCTTCGTCCACCGGAACTGTCCTGCTGGAGTTGTCGAACTTAACGGTCACCTGGGCGAAGTCGGGGTTTTTGCCGTTATCGCCCCGGTATATGAGGTCGGGGAGCCTTTCGGCCCTCATCGCCCTGCTGGATGAGAGGGATAGGGCGAAGAGAAGAGCGTCGACGACGTTGGACTTGCCGCTCCCGTTGGGACCGGTGATGGCGACAAAGTCGTTGTGCAAAGGTATCACTACCTTCCTGCCAAAGGACTTGAAGTTCCTGAGCTCTATCTCCTTGATGTGCAACCTCGACCACCCTTTGCTACTCCAACCCAGTCCGGGACGTCTCATAAAGCTCCCGGCCTGAAAATCTCAGAGCGCCTTAATCCCTGAGAACCCCCTGGTCGATCTATAATTGGAAAATCCTTTGTATCTTCTCATTAAAATACCTATTCAAGGCCCTATATCTTATTTTCCCCGGGTTTCGGCGGAATTTTTCCTCAATTCCCGAGGGCGGGCCCGATAGATTCTCGACGCCTTCTGCTGGATTTCGCACCTTTCCGGCCTCGCATCTGCCCGCGCTGGCCGAGTCGAAGACAGATTGATTAATTAATGAGGACCAACGAGGAGGCTTTAGAGGCTGGTTTATTGCTGGAGTTTTTGATCTTCGCCGTTAGCCTGGTCGCCCTCTACTACGGAGCGAAGTCGATCACCGAGAGCGCCGTCCACTTTGCCAAGGTACTGGGCGTATCCGAGTTCGTAATAGGGGCGACGGTGGTGGCCTTCGGCACGGCCCTTCCGGAGTTCTCGACGTCCATGGTGGCGATGCTGGTCGACGGGGGCAGGCCTGAGATCGCCGCCGGAAACGTCCTGGGATCGATCCTGGCGAACACCGGCCTCGCCCTGGGCGCAGCGGCGATGTTCTACGGAATATACATCGATCGGAAGATCCTGGAGACGGACCTCTCCTTCCTCCTCGCATCGATGCTGGCGGTTTTCGTGGTCTTCCTGGACTTCAAAATTACCTGGATCGAGGGGATCTTTCTGATCGCGATCTACCTCTCCTTCATCCGTCACGAGATCTCAGAGCACCGAAAGAGCGAGTCGAAGGGAAGCGAAAAGTTCAGGCCTAAGTACCTCGCCCTCTTCCTCGCGGGAATCGTCATGCTCTCGGCCGGCGCGAGCTACATGGTCGATGCGATCAGGGCGATCTCCGCCACCCTGGGTCTCTCCGAGGCGGTGGTGGCGGTGGTCCTTCTCGCGGTGGGAACCTCCCTTCCCGAGATCAGCACCGCCATCGTCGCCGCCAAGAACGGCCGGGGCGACATCGCCATGGGAGACGTCCTTGGCGCCAACACCTTCAACGCCCTGATAATCCTGGGGGCCTCCTCCCTGATTCAGGACGTGGCGGTGAACGAGGCCTTCGTCTCCACCACCCTTCCCGTGGTCGTCTTGATCAGCCTCCTCCTCGGATTCATGGTCCTGGGAAATAGGATCACAAGGTTTGAGGGGAGCATGCTCGTTGCGATATACTTCCTGGAGATTATCACCATTCTGACGATCCTCTGAAAAAAAGATCGAGCCACGTAGAAAAATTGTGGTTCGAGCTGAAGTCCCAGGCTTTGTTATCTCTAGCTCGATATTATCTTCTGAATTAGCGCCATCATCCCCGGCTTTGCTCCCTCTGCAGGCCCCGATGGAAGGGACTGCGTGCACATGCTGAGGGAGCCGAACATCTCCTTGTTGAACCGGTCGGTGATCTCGTCGAAGATCCTCTTGTAGGCGACGCAGTGGGGGTCGACGCCCTTTATCTCGCCGCCCGTCGGCGCGATGGCGTTGTAGGGGCATCCGCCCCGACAGTATCTGATGTGCTTGCATCCCTTGCATTCCCGGTCTACGTACTCCTTGAACTGGTGCATCCGCTTTCCGGCCTCGGATTTGGCGAGGTCTTCTTGGCTCGGATGGTCGCGGACGTTGCCCATGACCCACTCCGGCATTCCCACAAACCGATAGCATGGATATATGCTACCGTCGGGCCCCACCGCAAAGGTGTCCTCCATGCAGTCCACGTAGGTGCAGACGGTGCCCCGGCCGGTGAAGACGCATCTGCAGAGGTCGTTGATGTTCCTGATCTCGATCTCGTTCATATTTTCAAGATATTTGTCCAATAGATAGACCAAAAGCTCACCATACTTTTCGGGTGCTAGCGCCCATTTTCCGGGGTTGTCGTCCTTCAGGGATGGGAGGGCTGGATGGAGCTTGAAGGTGAGACCGTTCTCCAGGAAGAAGTTTACGATATCCTCCTTGAAATCCACAGAGTAGGAGGTGAAGGTGCATATGAACTGGACGGAAAGGCCGTGAGCCTTGGCGATCTCGTAGCCGGCCATCGTCTTCTCGTAGTACCCCTCAGATCTCTGCAGGTCGTTGAGTTCCTTTGGACCGTCCAGGCTTGAACCGAGGGGAATTTTGTAATCAGCCAGGACCTGAGCCAGCTCCGGGGTGAGCTTCCATAGGTTGGTCTGCAGGGCAAAGGCTATTTTCAGATGACTTAACCCCTCCGTCAGCAAAGACAGAGCCTCCCTATAAAAGTCGGCGCCTGCGAGAAGCGGCTCACCGCCGTGGAAGGTGAAGGTGACGGGATCGTCCCGGAAGTTCTTGAGCCATTCGACGATCTCTTTTACGGTTTCGATGGTCATTATGGGGGACTTTTCATCGGAACTCCAGCAATAACTGCAGCTGGATGGACAGCCCAACGTTGGGATTATCATCACGTGAAAAGGCCTTTTTTGAGACACATTCTTTTTTGTCTTCTTCAACCTACTAATAGTTTTCCGGCTTCAGTTTTCCAGCATCCATCAGCCCGCAAAGGCTTTACCCTCCCCGGTCCGATCTTGAGGCGGAGAGTTGCTGGATGGAGATACTGGCGGACGTCGGAGGCCGACCGGGCCTCGACTGCAAGGGTTTTTGCAGTTACTGTTACTTCAAGGGCGTAAAGGAGATTAAGCCCCTCGGATGTAAGCACTGCCCCCCCTTCCAGAAGGGCTGCGACTACTGCTCCAGGGCGATCGCAGAGGGCTACCCCGGGTTCAAGCCGATTCAGATGGTGGCGATGGAGGTGGCCCAGGCTGCCTTCGGAAGGAAGCCCGATAAGGTGACGATCAGCGGCGGAGGCGACCTCAGCTGCTACCCGGATCTTCTGGAGCTTGCCCGTATGGTGGGGCAGGGGTCCGTCCCCATACATCTCGGCTACACCAGCGGCAAGGGCTTTTCCAAGGGAGACGAGGCTGAGGATCTGATCGAGGCCGGGGTGAAGGAGGTCTCTTTCACCGTCTTCTCCACAGATCCCGAGCTTCGAAGAGAGTACATGAACGATCGGCACCCGGAGGCAGCTTTGGCAAACTTGCGGACCTTCGCCAGGAACTGCGACGTCTACGCAGCTTCCGTCCTGATCCCCGGTGTCAACGACGGGCCCGAACTCGACCGTACCTGTCGGGACCTCGAGGAGATGGGAGTCAAGAACCTGATCTTGATGAGGTTTGCAAACGAGAGGGAGCAGGGCCTGATCCTTGGAAACGAGCCGATCATTCCAGGCGTCGTTCCCCATTCCGTCCAGGAGTTCAAAGACATCGTCACCAAGACGAACGAGAAGCGCTCCTTCAGGGTGGCGGGAACACCCTTATGGGACCCGGTCACCTCCTCTCCCTTCGCCCTGGCACACCACAAAGACCAGATCGCAAGACTTCCCCAGGTCCGAAGGGGTGCGACCCTCATCACAAGCTCCGTCGCCCACCCGCTCCTCTCGGCCATATTCGGAGAGCTCGGCGACAAGGTGAACGTCGTTCCCGTGAAAAAAGACATAGGCTGCCTGATAACCATCCAGGATCTGATCGACCTCGACCTCGCCGAGGTGAAGGAGACGGTGATCCTGCCGGGAAGGGCGATGGCCTGCGACTCCGACATCAAAAAAGCTCTCACCAGGGACGGCGTCGCAAGGCTCGTGAGAAGGGGGCCCGACCGACTCACCGTCGACGGCGAGATGAGCATCAGCATGACTCCCGAAGAGGTGATCGAGGTGGAGGTCGAGGCCTTCACAGACCTCATCGAGGAGATCAACGCCCTCGGGGTCTGAATATGAAGACGACCATCGTCTCGCCAAAGATTTACACCTACGGCTCCCTCGTCCTGGGGGGCATCCTGAGGGATAGGGGCCACTCCGTATCCATCACCCGGGACCTCGCCTCCTCCGGGGAGGCGACCCTCCTCAGCCTCTTTTCCACATCCCAGCTCATGGACCCCGATATCAGGGAGTTCTCGAAAAGTTGTCCGCGAATATACGTGGGTGGGCCCGTCGGCCTCGTCCCCGAGATCGTCCTGGGAGAGCTTGAGGTCGACGCCGTGGTGATGGGCGAGGGGGAAGAGGTCGTCGCGAGGCTCGTCGAAAAGGGGCCTTCGGCCGAGATCCCGGGCGTCGCCTTCCTTCAAGACGGAAGAGTCGTCAAGACCGAGCCAGAGCCCGCCCGTGATCTGGATCACGTCATGCCCCTCATCCCCGAAGACCTAAAGAGCCAGAACGTCCGGGGCGCCAACGTCTATATCGAGACTCACCGGGGCTGCCTTGGAGGCTGCACCTTCTGCCAGGTCCCTCGGTTCTTCGGCCGATCGATCCGGAGCCGAAGCATCGATAACATCCTCGCCGAGGTTCGTGAGATGAAGAGGATGGGCGTATCGAGGATTGCGGTCAGCGGCGGGACCGGGTCCCTCTTCGGCTACGGAAAGGAGGTGAACAAGGAGGCCTTCATCGAGCTCCTCAGAGCCCTGGCCGAGATCCTGGGGCCGAGGAACCTCTCAGTCCCCGACATGAGGGTCGACTTCGTCGACGAGGAGATTCTGGAGGCGGTCCGAAGGTACACCGTCGGCTGGGTCTTCTTCGGCATCGAGTCGGGAAGCGAGAGGATGCTCAAGGCTATGAAGAAGGGGACGACCCCGGAGAAGAACCTGGAAGCCGTCGAGCTGGCTCACCGCTGCGGCGTCAAGGTCGGGGGAAGCTTCATCGTCGGTTACCCCGGCGAGGACGAGGATGACTACCAGGCGACCCTTGACTTCATGGACGAAGCTATGCTCGAGGACGTCTTCTCCAGCGTCGCAGAACCGATACCCGGAACGCCCCTCGCGAAGCTCGCCCTGGACCATCCGAGAGACGATAACCTCCTCTACCAGGATCACACGGGCGATTACAGGGCCCTGAAGCTCTCGGAGGCCGAGGCGAGATGCTTCAACCTCATGCTCCACGGCCAGAACTGTAAGCCAGTGCCCAGGCTCGTAGATGACGGTATGTACTCCGCCTTTTTGGAGGAGGCGAGGACTCAAGGAAGAGACGTTAGGAGGGTGATGGACCTTCTCGAGAAGTACAGAGACTGCATCACCTGAAGCCCCTTCATCAGCCGAAGGTCTCGACGATCCAAGCTTCGAGGTCGTCTCTCGCCGCCCTCAGGGCCTTCATCCTCTCCTCAGCCACCTCGGCGACAAGGGGGTCATTGAGGGGCTTATGAGCCCTCCTCTTCCCACCCGGGAAGAAGGGGCAGGGCTCCTTCTCCCAGTCGCGAATCTTGGCCACCACGTCGAAGGCTGTGCCCCACAGTTCCTTCAAACTTTTGGACCTTTGGCGAGATATGTCTATGCCCCTTTCTGCCATCACCTCTACCGTCAGGGGGTCCATCTCATGAGGATCGACCCCTGCGCTGTAGGCGAGGTAGCGGTCACTGCAGAGGTGGCGGAGGAGGCCCTCGGCCATCTGGGACCTGGCGGAGTTGTGAGCAGAGATGAAGATGACTCTCTCCTTTTTTGACATGTCACCAAGTTTGAGGCGCTGAATATAAAAAAGTTGCTGAGATCAAAGGGACCACACGATCTTGAAGAGGATTTCAAATCCGATCTTTCGGCAGTAGAACCCGTTTTTCAACTCGTGATGGATCCACAACTTTTGAATCTGATTTTATAAGATAGTGGCGATTATAAGTGCGCTCGGACGCCGTCGCGTAATAAAACTCCTGGAGAGGGGAGTGGAGGAGACGCGGTGGAGATAAATAGCTTAAAGGTGCTCCAGGTATGCCGCTTGGTCTCGCATAAACTATGGTCCAGTTTCCGCAATGAAGGAGTTCTCAAAATGGTCGTGGTACCCATCGTCTCGGGGGATATTGACTCCCTGGTAATGTGCAAGATTTTGAATAACGAGAGGCAGGAGCAGCATCCCATCTTCATCGACTTCGGCCAGATCTCCAACGAGGAGGAGTGGGAGGCCTGCAGGAACGTATTCAAGAGGTGCAACCTGCCGCCCCCCGAGAAGATCGACCTGAGAGGATACTGCAGGTCGATAGAGTCCGATGTGAACGGAGACTGCAAGGCGAGCTACATCAACGCCTTTCTTCCGGGAAGAAACCTCATGTCTCTGATGGCGGCAGCCTCCTACGCCTACCAGAGGGAGATAAAGATCATAGCCATCGCCCTCCTCTCGGACGAAAGCCACCTATTTCCGGACCAGACCGAGGAGTTTCTGGTGAACGCCAACTTCGCCATCAACTCCGCCTTTGGAGATCGCATCACCATACTGACGCCATTGATCAACTTCGCAAAGTCCGACATCATGAACATAGCCAAATGGTATGGCCTCCCGATAGAGGAGACCCTCTGCTGCCATCCAGGAAGAAACGGCGTCTGCAAAAACTGTACCGCTCGCAAGGCGACTGTCGGCCCCCTGACGATGGATTAGACGGGGGTGAGATGCGCATGATCGTGATCGCAGAGCCCAAAGCTCGCTCCTCGGAAGTTGGAAGAGGGGAGATCGAACGGTTGGAGGAGATGGCGAGGGAGAAGATAAGAAATGCTCAAATCCCAGAGCCGCGGAGGAAGGCCTTTCTCATCTTCAGGGTGGGGGACACCGATCAGGTTCAGAGCTTCTGCTCTGTGGCAAAAGAGGCCGACCCCCATCTCGACTTCATCGACTTCGCTCTGAAGGTCCATTTCAAGACCGAAAATGCCGAATACGTCCGCCATTGCATCAGCAGGCGGATCGAGGCCTGCTCTGCGGTGATCCTCTTCATCGGAAAGACCACCCACGACTGCGAATGGGTCGACTGGGAGGTTCGAGAGGGGCTGAGGACGAAGAAACCCCTGATAGCTGTGAGGCTGAACGACGAACCGTCCTTGAGAGTTCCCAAGGTCCTGAAGGAGCATCGGATCAAGCCCCTGCCTTGGAGTGAAGACGAAATTCGCCGAGTTATTCGAAAGAACGCCGAAGGGTGATGGCGGTAACGCCGAAAACCCATCTCAAAATCACGCTTCGATATCTTTTGAAATTTTTCCTTCTAATCTGAAGCTCAGCCCTTCGCCCGTACGACATATCACGTATAGACGACAGAGCGGAATCGCTATTATTGATGTGCATTTTTTCTGAAAAATAAAGGAAAAAAGGTGTGTAGGCGAAACGCCTACACTGCGGGCATGACCAGGGATCTCTCGCCAGCCGCGCGGAACTCTCTTGCTCCACCCATTCCGTATCCCTTGCGGATGTCTTCCCAGGTGAAGAGGAGCGCGGGGTTCGCGAAGGTGACCTTGACCATCGGGTTGCAGCAGTAGGCGTCTCCGCGGCCAGCGTGAGCTGCGCTGGAGATGCCTGCATACTCGCCCTGGTGACCGACGTTCATGGCATAGTTCGGATAGTTGGGACCTCTGATCTCCAGCGGGCTGCCCTCGTCGCCCTGGTAGCTGAAGACGTTGGTCGGACCGCACTGGTCCTGCAAGTCGTATCCGAAGAAGCCCATCCTGCCCCAGCCTTCCTTGTGGATCATGTGGCTGAGATACCACCCTGCCAAGGCCATCTGGCTGTTTCCAGTCAGGCAGCCGCAGGTGACACCACAGGAAGCGGCCATGATGCCTGACCTCTGGGATCCACCGAAGTGGTCCTCCATCAGGGTCGGGAAGGACTCGTACTGCTCCATGTCATACAGTGTGGTCTCGGTGGCCAGATCCTTGACGACCTCTAAGGTGGACGGGGCCTCTCCCCAGCCTCCATACTTGTCTACGCCGTAGTCGCAGCCGTAGTAGGAGAAGTCGTCCAGGACGTCGTTGGTGTAGGCTGCAGTGGCGTACTGGGTGAACCCGACACCACCGGACATGTAGCTGCCCAGCCAGATCTGGTCGTAGAGCATCGTTCCAGCAGCGACGACGTTCAGGGAGATCTGTGGCGGGTCCCAGGGCTTAACTCTCTGGGTCTGAACCATGTCGGCCATGAACCCGAAGCTGACTCCTCCGGGCTCGTTGGGGCCTCTGGCCCTCCTGGCGGGGAGCATTTCGCCCATCTGGATGACTGCCGCGTGCTTTGCGGCGAAGGCGAGGTCTGCCACAGCGGCCTCACCGGCGCACATGTTGTAGGCGTCGATGAAGGTCATGGACAGCTGCATGGCACTCCACCTGGAGGTGGTACCGCCGTCACAAGTCCTCGATACGATGGTCGGGATGTGGATGGCCTGCCAGGAGGTCTTGCCCATGGCTGCCTTCAGCTCCTCTGCCTGGTCGGCGGGGAAGAGCTTGTTGATGTCGATCAGGTACTGGTCGTCGATCTCGTCCGCGAGGTCGTCGTCGCCGGTGAACATCCTGACGTTACAGTCGTCGACGAGACCGGGGTGGGTCTCAACCATGTGCTCCTGGACCACGGCTGCGCCGGGCATGGCGTGGTTCAGAATCTCGAGGTAGTTGTTGATCGTCTCAGGGGTAACTTCCTTGCCCAGCCTCTTCTCCAGCACCTCGTGGGCCATGTCCAGACCGACTATGATGGTCCTTCGAATGTCGTCCCACATCTGCTGCATGGCGGGGTTGTTGACGAAGTGGAGGTCGTCACCCTCTACGACGTACTCGGTGGTGGAGAGCTTGTAGGGGACGAGCTGCCTCTGCCCCATTGGCACGCCACCACAGTGCAACATCGGGTTGTATCCGGATATGCCTCTCTTGCCCTCCAGCTTCTTGGCGGCCTCCATGAACTCTACTTTACGAGCGTTCTGCGTGGGCCCCTTCCTCTCATAGACGGTCGTTGTGCCTGAAAGGTCGAAGTCCTTGCCGAACTTCTTGTTTAAAGCCTTAACGAACAGCTTTTTAGTGTGAATCTTTCCCATCTTATTTCACCACCATTTACTCTGGCCTGAATCCCCACTTGCTTCTGCGCTCCCACATGTGGTGCAGGGCGAGCAAGCCCTCGTCGAAAGTTCTCGATTCTGCGGTACAGGGTCCACCGAAGGAGATGTTGTCGCACCTGAAGATGGTGGTTCTCTTGGCCAGCTCGGCCTCGGTCATGGGTTTTCCGGAGTTGATCTTCTTGTCCAGGGGGATGCCGACCTGGTCCTTGGCGTAGTAGACGTTGCCGTCGGATCCGAGCTCAGTCCTCGCCAGCATGTCGAACATCATTCCGTCCTCGTCCAGCCTCAGGGAGTGGCCGTGGACGGTGCAGCCCCTCATCGTTGCGAGGGCTGGGTCGGTCATCTCGGAGTCCATCTGGACCTTGGTGTACTCCTCAATGTCTCTTTCTCTGGCCTCGATGATCTGTCGGCCGGACAGAGTTCCCGGGTCAACGCCTCTGCAGTTGATAGCTCCCCAGTAACTTCTCCAGTAGGGGATTGAGGGTGCGTTGTACATGGAGTCAGTAAACTGGGAGTACCTGATTCGGTCTCCAGCAGCTGCGCCGGGGGTGGGCGTTACAAGCTGCCTTATGGGGCAGTCGGGCTCGCCCATCTCAGCGATTGGGGGGTGGGTGCTGGGGTAGTCTGCACCAGGAGCCCTGTGGCCCATTATGGTTACGATGTCAGCGTCGGAGATATCTCTCAGCTTCTCCAGATCGCCAGACATGTGCTTACGTCTGTTTACACCTATAGACGTAGTGCCTGGATAATATTGGGGTTTGTATGCCATATCCTAAACCTCCTTGTGAAAATATCAGTCACCTCTCGAATCAGACAGCATGGCAAGATCTCGTTCCCTCTTGCCCTTCGGATCGACCAGCCCAAGTATCCGCTCGTCTTCGATCTCGCTTCCGTATTTTGCGTAGTCGGAGACGGTCGGCTTGGTGTGAAATAGCCGTTTACGCTTCATCTCGAAGGGGCAGGGCAACGTTCGCTCACACGCCGCCTTGACACCTTCTAGATACTCCTCGCTCTCAAGCTCAAGCCAGATCCTTCCTACTTTAACCCTCAGCTCAAGGGCCTGATCACCCAGCTTTAGGAGAAGATCCCGGTTCTCTTCTACCGGTAGTCCCTTGCCAGGACCATAAGGCACCGCCTTTGGAAGGTTCGGCCCCTGGATCATTATCCTGACGAGTCCGCCCTCTCGGTAGATCTCGCCGAGAAGGCACTCTGCCGTCTCCGGTTTGAGGAACTTCCGGGGGAATATCTCAATCTGGACTGGTTCCGTGTCTGATTTAGTGACCATGCATACTCAACCTATCTAAACAGCCTCCGCAACTGAGACGATAGGCTCGCGGAATTCCTTGATCTCTCCGTAAACGGCTCCAACCAGTCCGGAAGTCATCTCCGGAGTGAACATCTGAGTGCCCGCGTCAAGAGCAACTGCAGCGCACACGCAGGGGATGGCGAATCCTCGAGAGTGCCTCGTCACGACGTGGTTGCCGTTGAAGACGCCGGGTCCGCCGCCGCCGTAGATGGAGTGGCTGAAGAAGGAGAAACCGACAGCGGTTCCCATGACCTTGCCCCAGTCACAGCCGGGCAGAGCGGTCTCTTTCTCAATTATGTCGTTGAAGTAGAGCAGCGTTGAGGACACAGCCTGGGCGCCTCGAAGAGCACCGCAGTTGACCATTGTTGCTGCGAGAGTGCCTGCCGCGCAGTATGCGTTCCACTTGGAGACGTCCACTGCCTCGTACATGGTAAATCCGGAGGGTAACTTCTCGCCGGCCTTGATGACCTTGTCCTCGATGGCCCTCTCGACGACGTTTTGGACTACTGTTCCGATGGTTCCGGTCTTGCCGTTGGCCTTGACCAGGTCGTATACCATGTTATTGGCGTTCAGTCCCTGATAGGCGAGGCCGAGGAGCTGGTACCTCTCGAAGATGCCCATGGCGTTGCCCATCTCGAAGTTTCCGATCTGCTCGTAGATGGAGGAGAGGGCAGCGGCGTTCATGGCGTTCCTCTTGGTGATGGCAGCGACGTGGTTTGCCATGACGTTCCTCAGAGCGAAGCCGAGACCTTCATCGTTCTGGGGGATGTTGAGAACAGAGGCTATGTTTCCGCCGGACATGGGGACCGTCTGTGGGTACTGGCCCCAGACTGCGGCGTGTACCATGGGGGCGTCGTACATGGTGGCCTTGAACTGCCCTATGAGCGCCTCGGTGGTGGCGGCGGCGGCAGCGGTCATTCCGACGACGAACTCTGATGCAACGTCAACCCTGGCAGTGGGTACCTGGACCAGAAGCTGCTTTCCTCCTCCCAGGATCTGGACGTTGGTGTCGTCTCCCTCTTCGACCTGGAGCAGCTTCTTGATGCTGGCGGCGAGGGCGTTGGCGTTGGCAACGACGTCGTACTTGAGCTCGCGTCCCTTGATCTGCCTGCCCTGCCCTCCGACCTTTCCGGTCTTAAGAGCGTTCTCGACTCCCACCAGGTTGACCGCAACGGTTCGCTTGGTCAGGTTGATCAGCTTCTTCATCGCAGCGTTCTTGAGTGGGCTGACGGCGCTCAGGTCAACGTCACTCTTTAAAAGAACGCCACGGTCACTATAGAGGTCTATTTTGTCAGACACGTTCTTTTTCCTCCTTTACCTTTTAGCAGAAAACTGGACGAATGGGGGCTGCCGGAGCGAATGGTACGATATGCTGTCCAGCATTATCATACCCGGCAATGATCCTCTCTCCTACAGTCTCCCGCCTTATCATCCATGGTCATATCGCTACTTAAAGTTTTTGTGCGATGCATTTCATGACAATGCATTTATTCGAATATGTCGAAATATGGTGCCCAGAATGCAAGAACTCGTGAGAAAATGGCTGTGCGGACAAATAGAGCAAAATAATGATAATACATCTGGATAATGCGGTCTAAAAGAGGAAATTAATCAGTCCATAGGTCAAATGTTGCTCATATATTAATCATGCTGTATTCGATCAGAACCTCGAACATCAAGTTAAAATTTGGAAAATGAATACTGAGTGCATGTAATTGTGTTACGCGAGTTTGACAGTCTCGGACCGTTTGCACATAATATGTATTATCTGTAAACTGACGGTCGAAAGGTGCCGCGAGGAACGCGCAAAACCCGGAAGAAAAGAAAATGTGAAAACGGGCGGTGGAAACCGCCTGCCGCGCACGCATCTTCTGTGCGCCCTTCAGCACGATGACTGAAGTCTGCGATAAATACTTATATCATCTCCAGAACTGGCGGAGATCGGATGCATCTCATCATTGCGGAAAAGCACAACGTGGCCAAGCGGATCGCCCACATTCTCGCCAGCTCGAAGCCCAAGGTCAAAAGAGTCCACGGGATCGAGACTTTTCATTTCGACGACAAGGTGGTCATGGGCCTCTCCGGCCATATAGTCGGGGTGGACTACCCGCCCGGGTACAACAACTGGCAAAAGGTGGACTACAGAGACCTGATCCACGCCCAGGTGGTGACCAAGCCCACCCAGGCGAAGATAGTATCCACACTTCACGATCTCGGAAAGGATGCAGACCAGATCACCATAGCCACCGACTACGATCGGGAGGGAGAGCTGATCGGGGTGGAGGCGCTCCGGATAGCCGAAGAGGCGAACCCCGATATCAAAGCCGACCGGGTCAGGTTCAGCGCCATAACCAAGGGCGAGATCCTGGACGCCTTCGAATCTCCTGGAGAGGTTGACTATGATCTCGCCTCGTCCGGGGAGGCGAGGCAGGTTGTGGACCTGATCTGGGGAGCGGCCCTGACCAGGTTCATATCCATCACCGCTGGAAGGCTCGGGAAGGGGTTTCTATCGGTGGGAAGGGTCCAGTCACCGACCCTGGCCCTGATCGTCGATCGGGAGAAGGAGATCGAGGCCTTCAAGCCCCGGCCCTACTGGGAGATCTACGCCGATCTCGAAAAGGACCTCCGGGTCAAGCACGAAAAGGGCAGGATCTGGGAGGGAGACGAGGCAAGAGCGATATTTGACGGCCTCAGCGACGTCGCCCAGGTGATCTCCATAAAGGAGAAGACGAGGACCGACAGGCCACCGGCCCCCTTCGACACCACCGCCTTCATCAGCGCCGCAAGCGGCATCGGCTTTTCCGCAGCCAACGCCATGAGGATCGCAGAGTGGCTCTACATGAGCGGGTTCATAAGCTATCCCAGAACCGAAAACACGGTCTACCCGACCACCCTCGACCTGTTGGCCCTCGTCTCGATCTTCAAGAAGGGGCCATTCCGAGAGGACGCCGAGAGGGTGCTGAAAGGGCCGATGGTGCCGACCAGGGGAAAGAGGAGATCGACGGACCATCCGCCCATATACCCGACGGCCTCGGTCACCAAGAAGGATATGAAGAGCGACCAGTGGAAGATCTACGAGCTGGTAGTAAGGCGCTTTTTGGCCACCCTATCCGAGCCCTCCAGATGGATCGTCATGAACGTCAAGCTGGACATCGGTGGCGAGCCTTTCAAAGCGATGGGCGCTCGACAGATCGAGGCCGGATGGAGGGCCTGCTACCCCTACAGCAAGGCTGCCGAGCAGATCCTGCCCGAGCTCGTCGAGGGGGAAAAGCTGATGGTTCTCGGAAAAGACCTCGTCGACAAGGAGACTCAGCCACCCTCGAGATACGGTCAGGGCAGGCTCGTGAAGCTGATGGACGAGCTGGGCCTGGGGACGAAGTCGACGAGGCACGAGATAATAAGCAAGCTCTACGCGAGAGCCTACGTCCACGGAAACCCCATGAAGCCGACGAACACAGCTTATGCAGTGATCGAGGCCCTCGAACGCCACTCGCCCACCATCACCAAACCGGAGATGACCCGGACCCTGGAGGAGGGCATGACGAATATCGCCGAGCGTCGCATTGGAGAAGGAGAGGTGATCGAGGAGTCGAGGTCGATGCTGGACACCGTCTTCGACGATCTTCTCAAGCACAGAGAGGAGATAGAGACCTCCCTTCGAGAGGGGCTTCGGACCGACAAGATCGTGGGCAATTGTCCAAATTGCAAATCCGAGCTTATCATCAGGAGGGGACGGCGCGGCAGCAGGTTCATCGGATGTACGGGCTACCCCGACTGCACCTTCACGTTGCCCCTTCCAAAGTTCGGTATGATCATCGTCACCGACAAGGTATGCGAAGAGCACGGGATGTACCACATCCGCATAATCAACAAGGGCAAACGGCCCTGGGACCTGGGCTGCCCCAAATGCAACTTCGACCAGTGGCAGGCGAAGAAGGCCGAGGAGGCAAAGAAGAAGGCCGAGGTCGATGCTCTCGCCAAAATCCCGGGGATCGGCCCCAAGACTCTGGAGAAGCTCGGTGCTGCCGGGATCAAGACCGCCCTCGATCTCGCCGGAGCCGAGGTGGAGGATCTGGCCGAGAAGACAGGGCTCAACAAGAAGAAGATATCCTCCTGGCAAATTGTTGCCAAAACCCTGGCAGAAGAGGCGTCTAGCTGCTGAGTTTTGTTGAGTTTATTTGGGAAAATGGGCCTGGCCGGATTTGAACCGGCGACCGCTCGGTTATGAGCCGAGCGCTCTAACCGGACTAAGCTACAGGCCCAAGAAACGTTTTTTTAAGACGCCGCCAACAGGGCTCGAACCTGTGACGATCTGGTTAACAGCCAGACACTCTACCAACTGAGTTATGGCGGCTCGAACCCTGCCTTTTCAGGCAATCCATTTAAGCTTTTTGATCAGAAGGGTATATCATGCGCGTTCTGAAAAAGAGCCTGCGCGGCGAGGAGGGGGAGATTACCCTCGTGCCTGAGTCGATCGACGACCTCTGGCACCTCAAGTACCTGATAGCGCCCGGCGACCTCGTCTTCGCCCTCACCCACCGAAAGGCGTCAGCCTCCACCGATAAGCTCAGGCCCGAGAAGCTCGAACGAAGGCCCGTGAGGCTTGGTATAAGGGCGGAGTCGGTGGAGTTTCACACCCACTCCAACTGGCTCCGGGTCCACGGGGTGATCGAGGTGGGGCCAGACGTCGCCTCCTACCACACCCTGAACCTGGAGCCCGGGGCCGACGTCTCCATCGTCAAGAGGTGGCGGCCCGACGAATTTGCGCGGATCAAGGAGGCCGTGGCCGAGTCGAAACGGCCGAAGGTGGTGATCGCCCTGATCGAGGAGGGGGAGGCGGCGATAGGAGTCCTCCGGCAGTTCGGCGTCGAGACCGCCTCGGAGATCAAGATGGGGAGCGGCAAGGGCATGGGCGGCAAAGGAGGAGACCGCAGGTCCGAGTTTCTGGACGAGGCTGCAAAGGAGCTCAACAGGGTTGCCGTCTCCGGCTCGAAGGTGATCGTGGCAGGTCCCGGCTTCACCAAGGAGGATCTCAAAAAGAGGATCGACGCCACCTATCCCGACCTAGCCTCGAGGATCGTCCTGTACGATGCCACTACCATGGGAGTCTCGGGGTTCCAGGAGGTCCTCCGGCGGGGCGCCATCGACAAGATCCTGGAGGAGAGCAGGCTCGCCCTGGAGACGACCCTGATCGAGGACCTGCTCCGAGAGATCGCCACCGACGGCAGGGCAGCTTACGGTCCCGCCGAGGTGAGGGGGACCGCTGACCTTGGGGCCGTCGAGACGCTGATGGTCTCTGACGAGCTTGTTCGAAGGCCCGAGATGGACGACTTGATGAGGTCGGTATCGAACTCCCGAGGAAGGGTCGTGATCTTCAGCTCGGAGTTTGAGCCCGGAAAGAGGCTCTGTGCCCTGGGTGGGGTTGCGGCGATCCTCAGATACAAGATCAACCGTTGACAGGGTAGGTTCTTATATCCCATCAGATCCCGGTCGGTACGATGATCTCATGCGACAAGTGCTCGGGGCGGGCCGTGGTATTTCAGAAGTACTCGGGAAAGCACCTCTGCGCCCAGCACTTCGAGGAGGACGTCCACCGGAAGGTGAAGGAGGTCCTCCGGACCTACAGGATCTTCGGGAAACCCTGCAGGATAGCTGTGGCCATCTCCGGCGGAAAGGACAGCTCCTCCCTCCTCATGATCCTCCATTCCCTATTCTCCTACAGGGAGGACGTGGAGCTGGTCGCCCTCTCCATCGACGAGGGGATCGAAGGGTACAGGCCGAAGACGATCGAGGCCGCGGCTCTGGTTGCAAAGCGGCTCGGAATCGAGCACGTCGTCGAGAGGCTCGATGATAACTTCGGCGTCACCACAGACCTCATGGCCTCCCAGGACCATTCTCAGGGGCCCTGCAGCTTCTGCGGTGTCTTACGAAAGGGTCTCCTCAACAAAACGGCACGGGACCTGGGCGCCGACGCCGTCGCCACCGGCCACAACCTCGACGACGAGACCCAGACGGTGATGCTCAACTACCTGAAAGGGGACATCGACCGGCTCTACAGGCTCAGGCCGAAAAGGGCCCTCGAAGGCATGGTGCCGAGAATCAAGCCGCTCCACCGCGTTCCCGAGAAGGAGATGGGCCTCTACGCCATAACTCACGGAGTTCCCATTGACACCTCGGCCTGCCCCTACATATCGAGGGCGATGAGGCAGGAGGTGAAAGACCTCTTGAACGACCTTGAGGCGAAGCACCCGGGAACCAAGTACTCGATCATGAGGGGCTTTGACAGGATCCTCGCGCTCCAGCCCCCCGGCTCTTACGAGGTCATCCCATGCACGAGGTGCGGCGAGCCATCCAGCGACGGTATCTGCGCGAGCTGCAGGCTCCTGGACCGCGTCCGGGCGGAGCAAAGTCTTTAAATGTTGAGGATGGAACGGGATGAAACGGGCCTCGGTGGCTCAGCTGGCTAGAGCGAGTGACTTGTAATCACTAGGTCGCGTGTTCGAATCACGCCCGGGGCTTAAATCCAAAGTTCTATATATTCCGGAGGCAGAACGTGCGTCTGATATTCTTCCTGCTCTTCTCGATGGTGGCGGTGGCATCGGCAGCTTTCGACCCTCTTGCCCTCAACTTCACCGGCGGCCTGGACGAGCTGGAGTCGCTCCTGGCCGGAGAGGGAATCGGGGTTGTGAACCGCTCGGCTGGAGAGGGGATCTTCAACCAGACCAGATACCCAGTCGGGGCGGATCCGCCCTTCTACCATCTCATGAGAAACGAGAGCATGTTCCGCGATTTCGAAAACCTCACAGGCCCTGTGGACCCAATTCCCCTTCGCGTCAACGCCACGTGGAACGAGTCCTTCTTTGAGATGCTCATCAGAGACTGGTGGTGAGGTTTCTTGATTCGCCTTTGGACAAATCGTCGTCACGCCCTATCCAAACGGAACGATGGGAAAGGGGGCAAACCCCAGAGGAAAACTATAATCCCTTTCAGATCGAAACGGGAGGATCTATGAGGGACTTCGCCAAGGAGATCTTAGAGGTGCTGGAGGAGAACGCCAGGGCCACCCCAGGGGAGATCGCAACCCTGCTGGGCCGTTCAGAGGAGGAGGTCGCAGCAGAGATCAAGAGCCTGGAGGATATGGGGGTCATAAGGAAGTACATGACCATGATCAACTGGGAGAAGATCGATGACGGCTACGTCTACGCCATGATCGAGCTTAAGGTCTCTCTCCAGCGGGACAAGGGATACGACGCCATCGCCGAGAGGATCGCCCGGTTCTCCGAAGTCCAGTCTGTGAGGCTGATATCGGGCGACCACGACATATCCTTCACGGTCAAGGGCAGGTCGATGAAGAACGTCGCCTTCTTCGTCACCGAGAAGATCGCAACCCTCGAGGGGGTCGAGTCGACCTGCACCCATTTCGTCCTCAAAAGCTACAAGGAGCACGGGGTCATCCTCTACGACAGGGTCCAGCCCAAGCGACTGGTGGTCACCGCATGAATAATAGCGAGATCGGCGCGAAAAACAAGAAGCTAGTGATGGAGAAGCCCGCTCTATGGAGGCCGGAGTCCCACCTCTCAACGACGGTCAGGGATATGCCCCCTTCGGGGATCAGGAAGTTCTTCGACATCGTCGTGGGAATGGAGGACGTGATCAGCCTCGGTGTGGGCGAGCCGGACTTTCCAACCCCCTGGCACATCAGGGAGGCCTGCATCTACTCCCTTGAGTGCGGCCACACATCTTACACCTCAAACAAGGGCCTTCCTGAGCTGAGGGAGATCTTGGCGGAATCGACAGCGAAGGACCTGGCCCTCGACTACGATCCCGAAGAGGAGATTCTGATCACCACCGGCGTCTCCGAGGCCGTCGATCTCGCCTTCAGGGCGACGATCAACCCCGGAGACGAGGTGATCGTGCCCCAGCCCTGCTACGTCGCCTACGTCCCCGACGTCCTCCTCGCCGGAGGCGTTCCAAGGCCGGTCGCAACGAGGCTCTCCGAGGAGTTCAAGCTCCGGCCCGAGGACTTCGGAGACGCCATAAACGAGAGGACGAAGGCCCTGGTTTTGAGCTACCCCAACAACCCCACGGGGGCGATCATGACCCGCGAGGACCTGGAGGAGATCGCGGACCTGGTGGTGGAAAACGACCTTCTGGTGATCTCTGACGAGGTCTATGACAAGCTCACCTACGATGGAAAACACGCCAGCTTCGCCCAGCTGGAGGGGATGCAGGAGAGGACAGTCCTTTTGAACGGGATGTCCAAGTCCTGCGCCATGACCGGGTGGAGGGTGGGCTACGCCCTCGGAGACCCCGCGATCGTAGGGGCCATGACCAAGGTCCACCAGTACACGATGCTCTGCGCCCCCACCATGGCCCAGGTGGCGGCGGTGGAGGCCCTCCACCGGGGAGAGGCGGAGGTGAAGGCCATGAAGCGGGAGTACGATCGGAGGAGGCGGCTCTTCGTCTCGGAGCTCGACAGGCTCGGCCTGCCCTGCTTCGAGCCGAAGGGCGCCTTTTACGCCTTCCCCTCCATCGAGGGGACGGGCCTTTCTTCTGAGGAGTTTGCAGAGAAGCTCTTAAAAGAGCAGAAGGTGGCGGCAGTCCCCGGAAACGTCTTCGGCGAGAGCGGCGAGGGGTTCCTGCGCTGCTCTTACGCCACATCGAGAGAGGAGATCCTGGAGGCGGTCGACAGGATCGAGCGGTTCCTGGCAGGCCTCGGATTGTGACCTGAAATCGGGTCAGAACAGGACAAAAGGGTTTAATACCTCCTTTTCGTCTCCGACCAGGATGCTCAAGTCCCGTCTGGTGGACGGAAAGAAGGTGGACAGATCCCTGGCCGGCCTCGCCCGCCTCGGTCTCTCCCCCAACGCCTGGACCGCCCTCGCCCTGGCGGTCGCCTTTGGGGGGTTTTTCGCCCTCTGGGGCCACAGGCTCCTTCTCGGTTTCCTTCTATTCCTCCTCTCGGGGGCCCTCGACATGGTGGACGGGGCCGTGGCGAGGACGACGGGCCAGACCTCGGCGGCCGGAGCCTTTCTGGACGGGGTTCTTGACAGGTACGTTGAAGCCCTCCTGATCCTCGGCCTCCTCTTTTATCTCGGCCCTGAAACCAGTTTTTTCATACCGATCAGCGCCTGGATTGCGATCCTCATCTTCGGGGCTGTGATGACCTCCTTCGTCCGGGCCTACGCCGACCACCGGGGTCTGGTCAAGGACCAGAAGGTTCTGGCAAAAGAGATGGGAGGACTTCTCGAGAGGGCTGAGAGGCTTCTCTTAATCTATGCGGGGATGATCGGAGCCATCCTCTTCGGTAACGGATGGCTGGTGGGAGCGATCGTCCTAGCGGCGATTCTATCAAACCTGACCGCCGTTCAGAGGATCCTTCTCGCGATCAAGTACGGCAGAAGGGCTTGAAACCGGAAAATGAAAACGTAGGAGAAAGAAATGGTCTGATCGTCGGCTTTTTCTCTCACCGTTCTCCCGATCACGACCTTTTGACCCAAGACCAGTAAACAGAACTCCACCTTTACGACCGTTGAAGGCGGGAGAGTGGGCCCGAACGTCGCTCAACGTTCGGGCTCCTTTCTGTTGAAATGGGCACAGCTTCGGCACGGATTTCGTGCTGCGGTGGAGGTCTGGATGATGCTGTCCGCGCGGCATTGCATGATACGATCATATTTAGTAATAAGCTTTTCGGTTTAATTGCTACAAGATTGCGGGCAGCGGTTCGAAAGCGCCCTGGCGAGGGGGGCTGGTCATATATCATCCCCTAAATAGACCGGCGCATGTCTATGTCCCCGGCGAAGTACGCTCTCGAAATTTGCGCCTTCTGCAAAGGCGCAGGCAAATCCGACGGAAGGCGCTGCCCCGCCTGCGATGACCGAGGAGAGGTGATGGTGGCCCAGCCCGCGAAACGGTGCGCCCTCTGCAACGGGACGGGAAGGCTCTGCATCAGGGGATGCCCTGCCTGCGGCGGGACCGGATGGACAGGGGTTCTGAGGGGATGACCTCCAAGGCTTATTCTATCGACAAAGTTTCGCGACAAAAATAATCGAGAGCTGCCCGGGAATCTCCCTCGCGGGCAGCTTCTGAGCGTTCAGTCCATGATGTCGGGACTTCCGGTGCAAGAGGACCTGCCCGAATAGAGCAGCGGACTGGAAGCGCTTCGGCAGTTGCGAGCGCTCTGAACATTGGGGTTGTCGCGGCAGAAGCCACTGGGCTCCATGATCGACGCAGACGATCCGGCCACCATCCCCGGCCGATAATCGCCCGGATGGAGCAGGTTCACGGCGTGGCCAAGTTCGTGGGCAAGATGGTAGTAGTTCACGTCGCCACAGGAGCCGCCCTCGCCGGCCGAACATCCCCAAAGCCCAGCAGGCATCGGGCAGGGCACAGCCAGCTGCTGATCGCAGGTCACGATCTTGGCAGAGGCGGTCCCGCTGCTCCAGCATGCTCCGCCGCCGTCGAAGTAGGGGTCCCACCGCTCGACCACGAAGACCTCCACCGAGTCGGCTACGTCGACCTCCGCCCGGAGGGCTGCCGCCTCAGCCTCGCTGTTCAGCACCCGGTATGCGTTGTTGTTGACGTAGACGGGCGTCTTGGACCGGATCGCAATGCACCGGACGGTTCCGCACCGGTCCCAGATCTCCGCCGATCGGTCCAGAAGG